>Ga0208819_1000421_pt1 | contig 32873 bp, 43 predicted proteins | sample June2015DPH_11_1_3_FD_184707 | JGI IMG/M metagenome (GOLD analysis project Ga0208819, IMG submission 184707) | Peatland microbial communities from SPRUCE experiment site at the Marcell Experimental Forest, Minnesota, USA - June2015DPH_11_150... | ecosystem: Environmental > Terrestrial > Soil >...
AAAATTCGTTACCTGCCAAGTATTCATGTCCAGTTCAGCACTTTCCACTTCGCCCAGCAAAACCGCGTCAGAAGTGAAAGCTTTTTTCCAAAATAACCTGCTAATTTCAACCATACAAAAACCTCACTAGTAAATTAGCAAGCGCATCTTATATTTGTTTATTGGCAATAAAAACTGCAGAATCCTTTTTACATTCCAAAAGCATAGTAATAATGGTAAATTATGACTAATTCTCAAAAAGAAACAACCTACAAGAAACTAACTCCCGAAGAGGAACGCGTCATTGTTCGCAAAAGCACAGAAATGCCCTTCACCGGCAAATACTACGCGTTTTGGGAAAAAGGCATCTACGTATGCAAACGCTGCAGAGCACCACTTTATCGTTCAGAAAACAAGTTTGAAGCAAACTGCGGGTGGCCAAGCTTTGATGAGGAGATTTCAGGCGCAGTTAAACGATTACCTGACCCTGACGGAGTGCGAACTGAAATTCAATGCGCAAACTGCGGCGCCCACTTAGGGCACGTCTTCATCAGCGAACAATTCACGGAAAAAAACACTCGGCACTGCGTTAACTCAATATCAATGGATTTTATCCCTGACAAAAAAGAATAAGCACCTACGTTTTTCTGACGCGAAAGAGTTATAGACGGGTTAGCGTAAGATGGGCATGAGTAAGTGAAAAAGCAGCCATGTCCACACTGAACCCACAGCTACGCTTGGCCCAAATTTTCTTGGGGTACCGTTCGGCACAATTTTTGAGATAACTAGAGGGCTTAAGCTATGGATAAAAAAGAAGCATCTAAACAACTCGTCGCAAAAGCCTCAAATCTTGAGGGCTTAATTGATTATCAAGAAGGCTCAGTTGTAAGCCGCACAATAATTGACAAGAAAACAGGAACCATCACGCTGTTTGCGTTTGATGAAAACCAAGGCTTAAGCGAGCACACTGCACCCTACGATGCAATGGTTTATGTTCTTGACGGCGAAGTGGACGTTACCATATCCGGCAAGCCTGTCAGGCTAAAGCAGGGTGAAATGACCATTATGCCTGCTAACGAGCCGCATGCTTTGACCGCAAAAACAAAGTTCAAAATGCTTCTAACAATGATAAAATCTTAAAGCGATCCGCCCCACTTATTCTTGAAACAATAATCGCCAAGCAGTTTTTTAGGTGGCACAGGCGGTTTCTCAGCGGGATAACCCATAGCGATTAACGCTTCAGGCTCAATCTCGTCTGGAATTTTCAGCACTTTCCTAACAGTTTCTTTGCAAAAACTCGGCGCACAAAACCAGCATGCACCCAAACCTTTCGCATGTGCCGCCAGCAGCAGGTTTTGCAAGGCTGCCCCCAAACTTTGCATTGCCAAATCTCGCTCGCTGTTTTGCCTCTTTTTGTCAGGAAATTTATTCATTCCATCCATGGTTAAGCAAGCAAGTATTAGCACAGGTGCAGTTGCGAACCGTTCAACACTAATCCTACGTTTATCTGCTTCAATTTTTAAGCCGTCTTTAGCCATATCTGCAGCCCAAGATTCAGCCATAGCCTCGGCTAATTTCCGTTTAACCGACTCGTCAGCTAAAACTATGAATCGCCATGGTTGAGCGTTATGCGCTGAAGGCGCCCAACCAGCAGCCACCAAAACCTGCTCAATCAGCTCGTGCGGAACAGTGCGGGATTGATATGTTCTGACGCTTCGCCGCTCTTTAATCGCATCTAACATGTTTGACATAATAACTTGTATGTTTGCTTTTCTTTTTATCTCTTACAAAACCTAAACCCTGTTAGGCTCCAAAATAACCTTCAAAGAATGCCCAGCCTCAGCCATCAACCTGAAACCCTCAGCCGCCTCGTTTAAACCAAGCCTATGAGTAATCATGTCTTTAACATTCAACCGTTTAGTTGCCAAAACACGCATCGAATCGTCCAAATCGTTAGGTGCCGCGCCGTAACTAGTGCGCATCGTAATCTCGTTTCTCCAAAACTGGTTAATGGGAACTGGAAGCTTCACAGTTGGGTCTGGCACGGCAAAAAACAAGATGGTTCCGCCCTTCTCAACACAATCTAAAGCTGTTAACGCGGCTGAAGTGGCTCCGGTGCAGACAACAACTTGGTCTGCTAATCTTCCATCGTTAACCTCTTTAAGCTTCGGAGGCAAGTTCTCTTTGGCGTCTAAGGCGTGGTCTGCGCCGAATTTTTTGGCAAGCTGCAGCCTGTACGGGTTAATGTCAGCCACTATTACGTTTCTTACTCCTTTGTATTTTGCTAGCTGTGCATGCAAGATTCCTGATATGCCACTGCCAATAATCAGCAACGTATCATCCTTTTGCAGGTTGGCTAAGCGTTGACCGCGCGACACACATGCCAATGGCTCAATGAATGTGGCTTCTTCAAAAGACATGCCCTCTGGCAGTTTGTAAACGCCGAAATCAACGTTTATTTTTGGCACGCGAATGTATTGTGCAAAGCCGCCTGGGTAATAATTTGATGTGTGCAGTGTCTGGCAGGCTGTGTGGTGACCTCTCTGGCAGTAACGGCACTGGTTGCAGGGTACGTGGTGTGAGACGAAGACTCTGTCGCCGACTTTGAGACTGGTGACTTTGCTGCCAACTCTGTCGATGACGCCTGTGGCTTCGTGACCCAGCACTCGCGGAGCCTTAGGAACACGGTACCATTCAATAACGTCGCTACCGCAGATGCCGCTCGCCATAACCTTAAGCAAAACCTCTTCATCGCCGATTTCAGGGATGGACATTTCTTCAATGCGAACGTCATGGTTGTTGTAGTAGACGGCGGTAAGCAAGAGGCTTCACCAAGAAAAGATGCTGGTTTAAGCCTTGCCTGCTATTACCTGATTAAACAGGTCTAAGGCTTCTTGCGGAGTATAGTTATCATGGACAATGGCTCTAATTGCTCTGATGGCGGCTACTGGATTCTCGGTTTGCCAAACGTTCCTACCCAAGTTAACGCCTATAGCTCCTTTCTGCATGCCATCGTACACGAAGTCGAATACTTCTTTCTGTGTTTCGGTTTTTGGTCCGCCTGCAATTACAACGGGCACTGGGCATCCATCAACGACTTTTTCAAAGTTTTCTTTGCAGTAGTAGGTTTTGACTACTCGTGCGCCGATTTCGGCTGAAACTCGGGCAACTAACGCTAAGTAGCGGGCTTCTCGTTTTTCCAGTTCTTTTCCCACGGAAGTTACAGCCATAACGGGTATGCCGTAATCTTCACATTCGTCAACGAGTTTGGCTAGGTTGCTGAGGCTTTTGTTCTCATATTTTGTGCCGACAAACACGGACATGGAAACTGCCATGGCATTTAATCTTAGGATTTCTTGGATGGATGTGACTAAGCTTTCGTTTGCCAAATCTTCCCCTACCACAGTTACAGCACCAGACACTCGTAGTATGATTGGTTTCTCAATGGCTGGGTCAATGCAGTTTCGCAGAACACCTCGCGTAAGCATGATTGCATCGGCGTATTGATAGATGGGTTTGATTGTTTCTCCCGGCTTTTCCAGACAGTGTGTTGGTCCCTGGAAGTATCCATGGTCAACGGGTAAAAAGAGGGCTTTGCCATCTTTTTGGATTAGTCGGCTTAACCTGTTTTTCATTCCCCACTCCATAGTTATTTCTCCTCGGAACCTTTTGGTTTCAGAATTAAATAACCTTTCCGATACCACCGCAAAGAAGCTTCGATTAAGGGCAATGTAAGATTATGCGAGCCTTTTTTTACGGATTGTTGCCTTTAATGCGTTTTGTCATTTATTGAGTCGATTACTTTTCTGAGTTCTTCTTTTTGAGTGTGCCATTCAAAAGAATGGGGCAAACCGACGAGGTCAGCAGTCAGTATCTTAAGCTCTGGAGGCAGGAAGACTTGATATTCTCTTGCAGTTTGAACAAACTTAAAACCAGCGTTTTTCACGGATTGAAACAACTTTCTCTTTTCATCATCCGTGAGTGAACCATAATAGGGAGGGTTTTCTTTTCCCCACATGTTATCAAATTGTATTCCTGGTCCATAACTGAAAATAGAGACTTCAACGCCAACCGCTTTATCCAATCTTGTCTTTTCCGATTTAATGTACTCAGTTATTTTTTCAACGCTATTATTAGATGACAAGGCTTTCCAATTCTCATGCATGTGGATACCGACAACATGGTTATGTGACATAGCATTTCTTAATACTTCTTTATGCTTTTCGGCAAAATATGGAAATGCTAAGAACATCCCTTTTGCCTTGTTTCTTTCCAGTATTTGAAGCACTTTGCTTACAGTTCGGTCGATGACTCCAGGTGAGACTTTAACGTCGATTTCGTCGAGAGTTCTATTGTTAGACGGGCCGCTCCATTCAGGATTGGGAATGATTCGGTCGCCCCACTCTGTGGTGAAGCCGACTTCCATATGTGCATAGAAGAATTTTCCACTAATCGATTGATTTTGTTCCATTTGTATCCCTTCCGCCCTGTTCTTAACTTATTCTGCTTTTCTTAAAATGATTAATTGCACTTTCAATTACTTCGCTTCTGTCACGATAGTTTCCTGCTTTAACTTGCTGGTCAATCCACTCAACAAGCCCATTGTCTATGTTAGCTAAAACGGTTCTCTGATTGTTTTTTAATTTCAAGCTTACTGAAATAATATAACCTTTTTCTATAAGCCAGTGATGAAACTGCCATGTGGTATATAGGCATCCGCTGCTGCACTTTTGCCTCGTCTGCTCATACGCTGGGGAAGCCTCTGCCAGCTTGTTCAGCTCCATCTGGATTGGGCATTGAACGTCTTTGCAGAATTCTCTGCGCTTATACTCAACAAATCCTTCAAGAGTCATTTTCATCGGTGGCTTACTCCTCATTTAGACTTAATAAGCCTTGTTTTTCTAGTACAATCGCTTACGAATATACTTAAAAACAAGAAGCTAGAAAATGCTTAAGCGAAGGCTGATACCTTTGAGTGTGAAGCGAGCCGCCATCGCGTTAAGTTTAATTCTAATTGTTATTGGCTGTTTTGCAGCGCAAGCGTATCAGCAGAAAATTTTCAAGTACAGTTACTCGGAAGAGCCAGTTCGGCGGCTTCAAGTTTACTCAGGCATAACCAGTTTGAAAGCAATAACCATAGACGAATACTGCATGCTGGCTTTCTCGCCCTCCACCATGGCGCAAACACCCCAATCATCCTTCAGCAACTCCAATTGCACGCAGATTTACGATTTTATCAATGAAAACCCAGGCATCCAATTCAGAGGTATATGTGCGGGACTTTGCCTTCCAGTCGGGTTGGTGCAGTATTACGTGGGCGGGCTTGTCAAGGCTGGGTTGGTTTCGTTTATTCGGGACGGCCGCTACAAGCGTTTCTTCATTTCTAAACGGTTCTCCAAACGTGAGATGGCTGCAATTTCCCTGCTTCGGCATAAAACGGCTAAGAAAATTGTTGAAGTGCTTTTATGTAAGAAGCAGTTGTCGCATGGCAGGTTAGCTTGTGAGGTTTCGATTACGTCTCAGGCGTTGACTTGGCAAATGAAAGCCTTGAGAAACACTGAGTTCATATTGCATGTGAATGAAGGATTAAAAACAATTTACTCCTTAGATGAGTCTTCAGCGCCGCTGTTGCAGAAATATTTGGCTATTGTAAACTAGCATGTGCTTTTAAGGCGCGTTTTCAATTTGTTGCTTGTATGCCAAAACTGTATCTTTTAGGCGGAGAAAACGTCTTTAGAAGAAGTGCAAGGGAAGTAAACGAGAGAGCCTTCCAAGAGGCAGGAGAACCTCTAGTTGTTCTGGTGTTTGCTTGGGCAGGAGCATCATTCGATAAAGGGTATAAAAAAAGGGAAAGGCTGGTTGATTACTTCATAAGTCTTGGCGCCTGCACAGTTAACTTTGTAGAATACTCTGATTCGATGGAATTGATTGCTGAAAAAATGGCAAGTTCAAACTTAATTTACTTAACAGGCGGGCTTGCAAGCGTTCTAGTTGAGCGATTAAAAAACATGGGCGTGAGCCGTCTGCTTAGTGATTATTGTGGAGTCATCGTGGGGAGAAGCGCAGGAGCCTTGGCACTTTGTAGAAAATGCATAATCACCTGCCGTCGCAATTCAGATGTAAAAATCATAAATGGACTCGGCTTAACAACTTTTACCCTTAAGGTTCACTATAAACCTGAAAAGGACGCTGAACTGGAACGGCTTTCAAAAGAAGAGAAAATTTACGCTGTCTCTGAAGGTTCAGCACTTGTTTACGATAATGGCACTCTTTCGTTTATTGGAAATGTATATTTATTTGAGAACGGCAACAAGTGCCTGTTAACTTAGACAAGCTCAAAGTCCTATTCATGAGATAACACACTTAGGCATCTGTGACAACAAAAAGTTGGCACAAACTGAATTTTGAGCATAGGCGGTTGATTAATTTAGTCTTTCTTAGAAAAACCCGCCAGAACAACAGTTGCCAATACAAGAACCAAGAGCACTATGCCGAAAATAGTGAGTGGAATCCTAAAAGCAGGCTCAGAATGCAGGACCGTATTTGAAGGATTCATAAACATGCCTCCCAAATAAGCTGCTAAGAAAATGCCTACAAAGACGATGCCTACACCTTGAATGGCTAACAGAAAATTAGTTATCCGCTTATTATTTAGTTCCAATCAAGTTCACATCTTTCCGTCTAATTAATAATAAAAAGTTTGTATTTAAGACTTTAAGCATAACAAAATGTGCAAACCGAATTCAGGTTATCATATGTAACCGTAAGTATAATATACTTAACAAAACGAATTTACTTTAGCCGATGCACTGTTGATTTTATGAAAGACCAGAAACTCTACTCTCCAGTAAAAATAGGCTTGCTTATTGTAGTCGCCTCATACTTTTTATTCACTCTGCACTCGTTATTCACAACTCAATGGATTGGAGAATGGAATGGTACTGGTTCATTTTACTTTTTCATATATATTACCGATATCTCTGCGTTAGTCGGACTTATTTTTAGATTCGCTGCTAGCCTCATCGCTATCGCCTCAGTCATTTTCTATTTTTCTAAAGGGCTTCCGTCTACGGAAAAAACATACAAGATTTTAAGGTGGATTTTGGTTTTCGAGGCAATTTATTGGCTGGGCCTTCTTACAACCACCGTGATGAGCATTCCAGGACTAATCAATGAACCGGTAACCTCTATGCTAAGCTCATTGGCGTTAAATGTTATTCCCCTTATCGTGGAATCAATAGTTCTTCCCATTTCCCTGCTCATACTTGCTTGGAAGCTGAATCCAAACAAGCCTTTGAAACAAGCGATAAAATGGGGCTTAATTACAGGCACAGTCTGCATCTTCGTTTTTTGGCTGACCAACTCAAGCATGTGGTTTGTAACCTTGACATCTGGGAAAGGAACTGAATATCTAACTTCCTACCCGGAAAACCTGCTAAGCTTCATCTTAACTGTATTCGGATTGTTGGCATTGGCAATTTACTCGGCGTATTTTACAAAGAAATCCAGCGGGGCGGAATCTTTGCAAGAGCTGAACATGAAAATCATAGGAGCCATTGTCCTTGCGCTTGGGATGTACTTTCTCTGGAACTATTTAACATGGATTTTCTTTGGGGGCGATTACTTGTGGAGCTACTGGTACGCATGGTTTCTGGGGCATAATATGGACTTGTGGATGCTTTCACTTCCCCTGCTCGGCTTACCACTGCTTTTCACCAATAGGCTTTCAAAAGAAAATAATTCCAAATAGCATGACACTGTAACTGGAGCATAAGCGCCAAGCAACATTTTTTCAAACTCTTAATTAAATAGGGAAAACATTGTCATTTCAGGTGCTTAATGATGACGGAGAAAAAAGGTAAAGCTCAGGATAGTCGTGATGCGTGTGTTAGGGCCATTGCTGAGGAGTTAAAGAAGGATAAGTGGGAAGTTAATGCGAACTTGGAGGGTTGGGGAAAGCCTTCACAGGTTGGACCTTTTGTTCCGGATGTTGAAGCCAAGAAAGGTTGTCTTAACCGTATTTGCCAAGTTGTTACTGAGGAAATGTTTGAAGGCAACAAGAAGCGGTATATTGAGTTTAAGAATTACTGCGACGAGTATGACTTCCACTTGTACGTGGTAGATAAGGATGGCAAGCGTAGGCAGATTGATCCTGAAACGTTTGGGAAAAAATAGCGCTTTGATGCACTATAGATAAATCAATGACTTAAAACCATGCCGCTGTTTCAGGAGCATCAGCCGCATTTAAGGCTATCAGTAACTCCATTTTTGATAACTTTTAAAAGCAGCAAAACATCAAACAATTTGACCTAACAATGCGCAAATCAGCCATCCTTGCAATCCTCCTAACCATGCTCATCTTAACTGCATCATTATCAGTAGCTTTCGCTGATGTCTCCGTTGGCGTGAAGAAAGGCGACTGGATAGAATACCAAGTAACAGAAACAGGCAATCCAACCCCAGACTTCAACATAACGTGGGCAAGAATGGACGTCACCGCCGTTCAAGGCGAAGCCATAAACGTAAGCGTTCAAACTCGATATGCAAACGGAACGCTATATCCAGAACCCAAAGTATCCCTCAACCTGGCGACAGGCGCCATCGGAGACGGCTTCTTTGTACCTGCAAACCTCAACATTGGCGACCAATTCTACAGTGAATACCAAGGCAACATAACCATAACAATCGTTTGGCAACAAGAGGTTGGAGGCGCAATGCGAACCGTTGTCTCAGCTACTTCAAACCAGACCACCTATTACTGGGACAGGCAAACAGGCATCCTTGTCGGTGCAACCACTTCATTTCCAAGCTTTACGCTTTTCACAAAGACGAGCAGAACAAACATTTGGCAGCCGCAAATTCTCGGATTGGATTCCACCGTGTTTTATGCACTTATAGTTGCGGTAATCGTAGCCTTGGTGGCTATTGTTGCAATTTTCGTTTGGCACAAGAAAATGCACGTAAAAAGCTAATTTCTTGGGCAACCGAGAAAGTATGAATTTAAGGAAAAAATTAAACTCGTGCTTTTGATGTTTACTTTAGGAACTGTTAAGTAAGCCTATTAACAGTATTGATATTAATTAGACCATAGAAGAGAAGAGAACATAAACCTTTGAATACACTCGTTAATAGCCTTAACCGTTTAACGTACTTTGCAGAATAGAAAGTAACTTGTTAATTTCTTAAAAGTCAAAAGTCAATAAAAAAGAAGGAGCTTTTTTTTGGGTATTCTCTTTCGGATAAATACAGCTCTATAGCGCGCTAGATTTAACCAGCTGAGTTTCAGTCTATTCATGTCACTTTGAAAGAAGATAACGCCAAGGGATAACGATTATGTCTCCTATTACAAATGTCACAAAAATAGCACTCATTGTAATTGCGAATGAAGGCAAGTCCCCACTTACGGCTTTGGGAGCAATGACGGCTATAAACCAGACTACTTTATAGGTAAATTGTAGAAGCAGAACTGGGACAAATTTCAGGGGTGACCGCAAACCAAATATGGATAAGATTCCGAATGCCAACCAAACACTATATGCCATTCCTGCAATTATTGGTTCTTCAGTTGGAATGCCAAGAAGAGACATCATTGTATTGGGAACGATAAGAAGAGCCAAGCCAATTACTCCAGCCCCAACAATCGTGTAGGCATACATGAACCGTAGCCAATTAGGATGAAACTTAATTTCATTAGTCTTTGACAATCTATTCACCTCCTTTAAGTCATCTTAATGAACCTTGACAATATCAAAAAGCCTATATTTGGTCAAAAAGCATTTAATCTTTGCCATTGCCTGTGCGAAGAGACCTTCCGCGTGCGCTGCCTTGTCCTTTTATTATGTGATGTGGAACTGATATTATACTTTCTTTAATGTAGTTGATATATGGAAACTGTATCATTTGAAAAATGGGGATAAAAAACTTAAAGGAAACTTTTGGCTCGGTCTGACTATTTCCAGCCCAGCGTGCACTATTAATGAAAACAGCCAAAAGTAGGTGAAACAAAGCTATCTAATATCAATACTGACAGTTAGGTTACTGTTAAGTATAGTTTATGTATAATTTAATGTAGCGGCAATTACACATGGTTAAGTACTTAACTAAAACTAGGAAGGTAGGCGGCTCCATTGTGGTTACCATACCCAAAGAGTTAGTCGGAAACCAAAAAATAAAAGAAAATCAATATGTAGAAATCACCGTCAAGAAATGCCGAAAAGACGGCTTCGGAATCCTAAAAGGTATGGCACCATTCACCGTTGAAGATGAGTTGGCCGCGCATGAATAGGCATGCCAAAGGCTTTTCTTGTTCTTCAGGTTTACTAGGGTCGTACTATGAGCAAAGTGAGCGATTAAAGAGCCACCAGTGGCATAGATGTAACTGAACTGTTAATTTTAGTTACCGCTGTTGTGCAGTTTGAGATTACGCGGTAGGTAAAGTTTTGAGCGATAGAGGTATACTTTTAGGTAGACAATTTAGCGAGTAAAAAGAGCTATTTTTAGAGTTGGCACAAGCAGCTTCGTTATAATGCCAGCTAACACAATTGCCGTCTAGTTATGCTAAAGCTTATAGGTAGCCTGCTGAATAGCCAAGAATAGAAGAAAATTGCTAAAGTTAAAAGGAAAAGTTTTTCGCGTCTCAATCATCTTAGGTTTACTTGTTGCAGTGCTGTTTTTGCTTGTGGTGAGCAGTTTCTTCGGTTCTTCTGCAGCTGCATCCACCCAACCAGTAGCATCTGGAAATGCCGTTGTCATAGCGGATTTTAGCGTTCCGGTAGATCCTGGTTCAGCCGCTTTCATGTCCCGTGTCGTTGCCACTGCCCAAAGCCAAAATGCAGCCGCCATAGTTATCCAGATGAATACGCCTGGCGGGAGCCTCGGCGACATGCTCTCCATCGTATCTTCCATCACAACGGCGAATCAATCAGGCATTCCAACATACACTTTTATCGTGCCTAACGGTTTAGGCGCTTCCGCTGGCAGCTACATAGCAATGGCAACAAACAGGATTCTCATGGCGCCAGGCTCAGAAATTGGTCCAAGCACACCCATCGTAGTCGGCGGCACAGAGCTGGAGCAGAATCACACTCAAGCTGCAATGCTGGATTATCTCACGAGCCTTGCGGAGAATTGGGGACGCAACACCACCGCAGTTTTCTACATGGTTCAGTCTGATCAAGCGTTTTCAGCCAATGAGGCAGTGGCGGTTCACGTTGCCGATGGCACAGCAAGCTCGCTATCCGACGCGCTTAACCAACTGGGTTTGTCTGGAAACCCTCAGGTGTCTCTGAGTGAAGACCTCTACGAGCAAATAATCAGCGCCTTAAGCAATTCCATTCTCGACGGGATTCTCTTCCTCGTGGGAATCATCGCAGTTGTGCTGGATGTTTACCACCCAACCATCTTGCTGACCATTTTAGGTGTTATCGCTATTGTCGCGGGCTTGGTTGGAGCGGAGATAATTGGTGCCTCGCTGCTCGGCATCGTCATACTTGTCGTGGCTGCGGCGCTGATTGTCGCGGAGTTGAAGCTGGGACACGGGTTCGCGCTCATGGCAGGAGTAGTGCTGGGTGCTTTTGGCATTTACTATCTTTCATTAGGGTTGCAGTACTCGCCTTCGCCCATAACGGGGCTGGCGGAAACTGAGCTTAGCTTGCTCGTCGCGTTTGGAGTAATCATCGGCTTGTACATCAGGTGGGTGATCGGACCAATCAGGCGGCGCTCCAAACTCACGGGGTCCGAAGCCATGATAGGCAAAACAGGCATGGCTATTACTGACCTGAAACCTAAAGGAGAAGTCAGGGTAATGGGGGAAATCTGGCGTGCTGAATCGTTATCTGGAGATATCGCAAAAGGCGAGCAAGTCAGCGTTAAGGCTTTGAAAGGTCTGGTTGTCATGGTTGAAAAGGTTCAAGAACAAAAAGTGCAAGCATCAAACGGTTCATCAACTCACATCAGCGCTAATAAAAGCAAATAGCAAGCGTGCTCTACTTTCGGTGGACTAAAAACTTTTTGACTATATCAGTAGATCTGCAAGTGCGTTAGTATCAAGGTAATACGTATGTAGTCTATTTACCTCCGGGGGGTTAAATGTTTATACGTTTTGTAGATACATTTTGTCAATACAGGGAATGTGTATCCCTAAAGCGTTTAAGTCTTTTAGGTTTAATCCTCAACTTTACATGAGTTTCAAGGAGTCAGCTGCTAAAAACGGTTATACCGTGACCGCAGCCCTTGAGAAGTTTATGGCGTGTGCTGTCTACTTAGTGAATATTGGTGAATATTCACTAATATTGTTGAATACAGTAGATTGGTGAGTAAGATGCTTCCAAAACCGATACCTCCGTTGAATGAAGAGCAGTGGGCTACGGTAGAGAAGGAAATGAAGCGGAAGCCATCTAAGAAAGATGTTGAACGGCTTGAGCGAGTGAAGAAGACTTTTAAGAATTGTCCGTTATAATACAGCGTCTCTATGGGTGCTGACAGAATAACTGCTAAGGACTTATCTCCACCTAAGATTTTGGACCAAAGTTTCGTGTGCGCGGTGGCGTTGAGACATGAAATGGGAGGCAAAGATATTGTTGAGCTGTTGCAAAGAATCGTTTGTGTAAACGTTAAATTTTGGTTAGGGATATCATTTTCTGTTAGGTGAAAAGGTAATGTCGAAGGTTGAAAAGGGGCAGAGGCTAAAAGGAGCAAAAAAAGTGGATCTTAATACTGTTTTGGATGTTGCTAAAAAGCGAGCGGAGGAGCTGGGAATCAGGTCGGTTGTTGTGGCTTCCACCGGAGGAGAGACTGGGGTTAAGGTGGCGGAGATGTTTAGAGGCTATAATGTTGTGGTGGTAACGCATAGCACGGGTTTTAGTGGGTTGGATGTTCAGGAATTGACGCCGGAGAATCGGGAACGTATTCTCAAGGCTGGCGGCAAAATTTTGACAACGACACATGCGTTTGGGGGCTTAGGTCGAGCAATCAGGAGGAAGTTTAGCACTTACCAATCTGACGAGATCGTTGCGAACACGTTGCGCGTTTTTGGTCAAGGAACCAAGGTGGCGGTTGAAATCGCGTTGATGGCGGCTGATTCAGGACTCGTAAGTGTCAAAGAGGACGTGATTTCCATAGGCGGATCCGGCAGTGGAGCTGACACTGCTCTTGTGCTTCGGCCAGCCAACGTTCAGGATTTCTTTGATGTGAAAGTGCGCGAGATCATTTGTAAACCTTGGCTGTGAAAACCTATCGGGGGCTTTTGAGCTCGCGGTTTTGAATAAAGAGCGGGTTCAGCCTTAAAGTATGCCTATAGTTTTAAACAGAGAAGCGGCTGAAAACCTTGGAAGACTAGACAAAGCAGTCTACCTGACCTAACTCAACACATAATTTCGGGACAAGCTAGCGCGCTTATTACTCTGTTTCCGCGATTATTATCAAGAGGAAAGTTGATGCTGCTGGATAAAAAACTCGTGGTTGTCGGGGCGGGGGCCATTGGGTCAAGTGTGGCTGGGTGGATTGCGCCTCATTATGAAAGATTATGGTTGTTTGCTCGAGGCGAAAGCGCAGCAGCAATTAAAAACAAAGGATTGAAATTTTACCTCAAAGGCGAAGAAGCTAACGCTGTTCCTATCTCAATCAAGATCATCAAATCATTAAGTGAGATCTCCCCTCCTGACATAATTTTTGTCACCGTGAAAAACTATGACCTTGACACGACAGCACGGATGCTGCGGGACCAGCTCGGGTCTCATCAGCCTATCATTGTGGCGCTTGAAAATGGTGTCGAAAATCAGCTGGTTCTTCCCCGATATTTTACGAAGGTCATTTATGGCGTGGTGTGCTTTAACGCGTGGCGAGATGGTCCTGGGAGAGTAGGGCACCAGAAGCGGGGATACATTATCCTTGGCACTCCATTGAACGACCTGCAGCCTGAACAGCGTGAGGTCGCAGCCATTCTCCGGCTTGGAATGGATTGTTCTCTCACGGACCGTTTGGAAGATGCGGTTCACTGCAAATTGGCGGTCAATCTCACGAATGTTTTGATGACTCTTGTCGGCTTCCAGAAAGTCCCTGTTAGGTCCTTTGATGAGGTTGCACAGATGTCTGCAAGGCTCATTTGGGAAGGGATTCAAGTCCTTCAGGCAGCCGAGTTCAAAGAGCATAAGCTCGGCAGGATTCCTTCTTGGAGCACAATCAGAATGAGCGTCAGGCTTCCGGCATCGTTCACCAAAGTATTTTACAGATACGCTGTACGGGAAGAACTCGGCATGAACAGCACGTCGCAGGACATTTTCGCGGGGAAAGTCACCACTGAACTTGAATCCCTGAATGGATACATGTTGACTCTCGCCCAGAAAGCAGGCGTGCCAATGCCCATCAACCAGACCATTTACGAAATCGCAAAAGAACGGTTTGGTCCAGATTTCCAGCCGATGACGGAAAAGGAGCTGTTGACTGCGATTCAAAATCGACTTAAACGGTAATCCAGTCGGCTGATTAGTCTATATTGTGAGGGTTCCAAATAGAATATTTTTTTCTTTACAAGACTCCTCAGATAGATGAAACTACGATACTGCGTGTGAAAATAAAAAATATATTTTTTTTCAAGGGTCAGGTATGTTCATGCGTCCATTAATGTTATATCCTTCAAGTCGCAAGTTGACTTTGAAAAGTGAGCTGGTTGCTGAGTGGCTAGAAAAAACATTGTGAAGGTCGTTCTGAGTCCGCAGCATAAGGATATTTTAGATTACATTTGTTTCAAGCTGGGGCAGAGCGAAAGCGAAACCTTGCGCGTGGCCTTCCTTGACTATGCCAAAAGCATAAGCCTGATTTCGGAGAAAGTGCATGGAAAAAACTGAGTCTTCCTCGGGTACTTCCAGCTTTGGGCGACTAGAAATTTCGAGCGGGATTCCAGTTGATTTATGGGGGTTTGAGAGTTTTCAGCGTCAAAAAAAGGAGGGGGTAGGTGCGGTTTGGGCGGTCGTGTAGCTCGCAAAACACAGTGCACGCTCAAGATTAGTCGCTCAGCCAAAATCAAATTCTGTGCTAAACTCTGCCTTCTAACCTCACTGTCTATTGCGCAAGCGCCACTTAATATGAGCGGGATGAAGCACGCAGCGGTCAAATTCTGGACAAAAAAGAGGTAATCGCGAGTGATGTCTCCACTTTGGTGAGAGTTCAATTCCCATCCCGTCGTGTGTTGCATTTGCAGCGACTACTGTCCTATAGAAAGTTGGGTGAAACGAGTACTATATTATTAGTTGATTCACTCAATTTTCCATAAGACTACCAAGATAACTGCCAAAAAAAGCCTGAACATTTCATGCCGCGTTTCCTGCCTGTTGCCAAAGGAAATAGCCAAGAAGTTAGACCACTTCAAGGTAACTCGTCATCAAAATAAGCCGACGAATTCTGAGGATGAACAAACGCTTGAAAAGGGAGTTTGGAGAGCAGGTTGCTAAAGAAACGTGGAGGCATTGGGCGTTGACAGTTTTTGCTTTTGAGGTTTTTGACTAACGGTGAATGTTATTTCGGCACCTGTTTGTCAAATAGTGAATGTTATTTCGGTGCCATTCAACATTCCAACATAACTAAGCACGCAGCAATAGTTGTGACTATAATCTAGCCTAAAAAAACCCCAACTCTACGGTACCAGACTTGACAAACCAACACAGCGAAAAAGCAAAAAAAACAGCACCAAGCAAATTAGCATAAACTCGCTCTTGACACAAAGTAGCCCGGGATAGGTTCAAACTCTCGTTCAAACATTTTTCAAGCACTATCAAATCGCGAGCAAGAAGTATCTGGATTGCGATTGAAATGACTGCGTTTCTATCGCTTTTTGATAGTGTGCCCGAGAGTTCGACTTTTTTTGAGGTCATGTTGTGCACATGTTATGGCGTGCTCGAAAACCAAAATCTTGAAGGCGCTGTTTTCGGAAATACTCCTTAGTATGACCTCTATTTAGGAAATGGGCTTTCTTTTTCCACTTCCGCACGCGACGCTAAACGCAGAATATTGAACCGCCAATCTTGACTATCTTGTCCAGTAGGAACAGATTGTTAGATCCTCTCTTTTGAGCTGGTTCTTTAGAGCGTGCGCTAACCGCATCTGCGTGTTCAAGAAAGCAGTGGCTCAGTTGCTACGCTAAGGGCTTGGCTACAAAGCAGAAGATGGCTCCGCTATGGCAGTTCTTTTTCTTTTAGCAAAAGTGACATAAACAACAGCGACCGCCACAACCACAGCGACCACACCCGCAAGCCCAATGACAATCAGCGGAAAAGAAGGCGATGTCGATGGTGTCGCTAAAGCATAGATGACGCCATTGCCGACCACGTAGATAACGCCTCCGGCGATTGCGGGAGAACCCGCGCTTCCGGCTGCATTAACGGGAGAGAAAACCCCGGCTGGGTAACTCCATATTTCGGAGCCGTTTGTGGCGTTGAGACAGTAGACGTTACCGTCATAAGACCCCGCCAAAACGCATCCGCCTGCAACTGCGGGAGAAGAATACACTTCTGCCTCAGTGGTGTAGTTCCAGATTTGGTTGCCTGAGGAAGCATCAAGGCAGTAAACGAGGAAGTCTGAGGAGCCAACGTAGACCTTGCCGTATGCAACTGCAGGGTCCGACACGGTGTTTCCCCAGTGGTAGCCATGAGTTGGGCCATTGCTGTTATATTCCGTTGTGTAATTCCAGACTTTGGCGCCGTTGGAAGCGTTAAGGCAGTAAACATTACCATCCGTAGAACCCAGATACACGCAGCCATTTGAGAATGCGGGAGAACCCACAGCGCCGTTAACCGTTACATTCCATACCACACCGCCATTGGAAGCATCCAGACAGAAAACGCCGCCGCCTTCGTTGCCCACATAGACGTAGCCGCCGCTAACTGCAGGGGAAGCGCCTGACGCGGTGGAGCCGGTTGAAAAGTTCCAGACCCTATTACCATTCGCAGTATCAAGACAGTAGATGCCGCCGTTTGATGATTCAACGTAGACTAAGTCATTAACAACCGTGGGAGAAGAGTCGAATGAGTTGCCAGTTGAATAATTCCACACTTGCACGCCGCTAGAAGCATCAAGACTATAAACGCCGCCGTTCACGGAACCCACATAGACTCGTCCGTTAACAACCGCGGGAGCAGAATCCGCGTAACTTACAACCGGGAAATTCCATATATTTGCGCCGGTGGATGCATCAAAACAAGAAAGGTTGTATTCAGAGTCCACATAGACGAAGCCATCGACGACCGCGGGAGAATGAGGCGTTGACGACGACGTATCAAGCTCAAGCGTGTAATTCCACAACTGCGCTGGCAAAGTTGTCGGAGCTGTGCCGTTTGAGTAGCCTGTGTGGGCCGCGTCGTGATGGTACATTGGCCAGTCATCAGCGCTTGAAGCGGCGTAGACACATGATTGACGTGATAGGCCATAAAATGTTCCCAGAAGGATTAATGTGATAATGACCAAAGCTGCCAGAATACGTTTATGGTTTTTCGTTTGAACCCCTCATTGAAATCATGTGCCACTGCAGAACGATATTAACTTATTCCCATTTCCAGCGCGCGCTAACTCATGATTTGTTCGATTCTTTGAATGCGTTTCGCTACCGAAGGGTGAGTCCCTGATTTTCTGTCAGCAGGTACAAGATTTAGCGTCATCAGTTTTTGAAGGGCACTCACCAGGGGTCTTCCCTCTCCAAGTGTCCTCACGGCAATCTCATCTGCTTCAAGCTCGAATTTCCGTTGAAGACGCAAAACAAGTTGAGGACTCAAGAACAGCACAACAAAACCTGCGAGAATAGATATCAGCGGCCAAATGGAAGTCTGACCCAAAGTAGCCGCCACAACGAAAAGATCTATCCCAATAATGGAAGTGAACAAAAGAAGACCACTGATTTTCATGACATGCTTTCGCTTCGCATGAGCAAGCTCGTGCGCCATCACAGCGTTCATTTCTTCATTGCTCATGTTCTCTAAGAGATAATTTGAAACGAAGACTGAAAACTTGCTCGGTCCCGCTTGGAAGGCATTAGCTATCTTGAACTTCCTCCAGTCTATTGAGTAGAGGTCGACATGGGAAATACCCATTTTGTTTGCAAGTCCAGAAAACGAAGAAAGGACTGATTCATCGGTAATTGGAACAGCTCTTTGACCAAGCCTCAAAGCAACAGGAAACCTCGCGAAGAACAAGAAAATGATGAGAAGCAAACCGTCAGCGTAAACCGCCGTCAGAATGCCAAACTTGGGTAACATGTATTTGAAACCGAGCAGAGCGAGACCTGGGACAAGCGCCATCAAGTAAAACGGAATATTTAGCACCAAATAGTCTTTTTCTGTTGCCGTTACATGCTTGTATCTTCGATCAAGTCTAAATTGGGAGAAGGACAAAAGAAACACACCCACAGACGCTATAAGCATGCTTAGCGAAATTGCTATGATAGGTGCTTGGAATAGCACGGTCTCAGGAAACCAAGAAAAAACCAGGAACAGGCCCACGAAGAAATTTACAAAATTAAGCTTCTTCGTGTATTCTTTTGGCTGTGGCTCCGCTGTTCCGACCTGACTCTTCATAACTGAAGATGTCTGTACTTGGTTTATTGGTTTTGCTCTTACGTTGCACGTCCTGTCGCTTTCTCGTTTTCTGAGAAAAGTGCCGCCCTCAATCATTTGAGCAATCAGCTTGAACTCGTAGCCGGCTTTTATTCGAATCCGGCTTTGTGACGATTGGAACTTCTTCGATCTTTGACGGGATCTGTATCCACTAAGTGCGCTGTAATCATTCATCATGTTTTTGCGATGGTACTAGGTTTTAGAATATGCCATTCTAAGGTTTGGACTTATATCTCATACTGCCCCTATCATTATAGGGGTTTACACATGAATGAAACAGAAAAGAAGAGTGCACCCAGAAAAGGTATTGTTGTCGCGCTTGGAATAAGCTGCATCATTTTGGTGGCTTGCTTAGGTGTCGCGATTACAACATATACTTTGGCAATAAATGATAAGAACGATCAGATTTCTCAATTGAACTCTGGTGTCAACTCAACGTTTGAATTGTTATTATCTCATTTTTCAAATCTGCAAAATCAATCAAATCCAGTCTTGAATACGACAGGAGCGACCTTCGTGATCATAAACCAAATCAATCTTGACCCTGCCAAATGGGAGAACAGGACAGTCATAGTCATAGGCAAACTTTATGGCCCCTACGCTTATTTTACTGCCATTTCATACGACTTTGTGCTTAATTCCAACGAAACAGTAACCTCACAAACCGGACTGGATGTAAATAGCATCGGTGTAGATTTTAGAAACGGAGGTGCTCAGTGGAGCGGCTCCACCGTATTAATTGTTGGTGTAGTCGAAAAAGGAATAATAGGAACAATAGTACAGGGAGCACAACCTACAACTATATACTACATTGAAGAACAAGCTATCCTGACCTCTTAGCAAGTTATCTCAACCTCTGCGCGCGCTGTAAGTTGAATTTGTCTCCACCCATCTAAGCTCTTACCAGCCGCGTATTCCCATGATAGAGCGCGCCGCGCTAAGCCAGAGTAGTTTTCAAAGCTTCCTAATTGCACGTCTGCTCTTTCTGTTTCCCAATTTGATATTGAATTGTTGTCCTTTCGTAGCCAAAATACGATTGATTTGATAGTATTTTGAGGATTTGATGTAGCCCGGGAGAGATTCGAACTCTCGTCGGCGGGTCCAAAGCCCGCTATGCTTGACCACTACACCACCGGGCTTCAAGTCTTCCTTTTTATTAACGCTAGAGTTTTAGGACATTCCTTATCCTAATAAGCGTTCTTCATGCAAGGTTGGCGTTGGCATACTTGTTTTTTCTGTTGACATTTTTTTACGTTATTTTCCATTAGCAAAATTACTCTATGCTTATAATTCTAAGGTTATATGTGCAATAGCTTTATTAAAACCACAAAGCTTAAATAGTAGTAACGTTCCTTCGTTTAGTTTGCGCGGGCCGAATGTACTATTTTCTAGCCAGATTGGCATATAGTGACGGTTCTACGCATGTTGAAATGGAGCAGGAAAAATTGAGCAAAAAAGAAACTAAAACACAAACGCGCTTGGCAGACAAGTGCGCAGAGTGCGGTAGCGAAAACCTAGTTCACGATTACGACACTGGAGAAACCGTATGCGGCGACTGCGGGCTGGTCCTGTACGAGCAAATGATGGATAAAGGACCAGAATGGCGCGCATTTACCCAAGAGGAAAAAGCGTCAAGAAGCCGCGTTGGAGTTCCCACATCTTATTCTGTTCATGACAAAGGCTTATCCACAGCCATTAGCCAAGTGGATCGAGATGCCTTTGGAAGGAAACTGCCATTGGCCACAAGGCTGCAAATGTGGCGTTTGCGGAAATGGCAAATACGGAGCAGAGTGCACTCATCCATTGACCGAAATCTTGCTCAAGCCATGGCAGAACTCGATCGTCTTTCAGATAAAGTCTACATTCCACCACCAATCAAGGAGAAAGCCGCTGTGGTTTACCGTAAAGCCTTAGACAAAGGCTTGGTTCGAGGAAGGTCAATTGCCGCTATCGCTGCTGCTGCGCTTTATGCTGCTTGCCGTGGAAGCGGAACACCACGTACACTACGGGAAATTGCTGAAGCCAGTCTTGTCGATAAGAAAGATGTCGCACGATGCTACAGGCTATTGCTACGTGAGCTTGAAGTTCACATGCCTATCGCTGACCCGTTGACTTACGTGTCTAAAATCGCGGAAAAAACTGGGATTTCAGGAAAAACTCAGGGTGCAGCCATCCAAATTCTCAGAGACGCAAGACGCAAACGTGCTTCCGCTGGAAAAGATCCGATGGGTTTAGCTGCCGCTGCCCTCTACATTGCTTGTTTGCAGAACAACGAGAAAAAAACGCAGAAGGACATCGCTGAAGCTGCAGGCGTAACAGAAGTAACTGTACGCAACCGCTACAAAACGCTTAAGAAACAATTAAATCTTGAGTTGCCAGATTAGGGCATTTTTTTAATCAAGCATCAGTTTCTTCTTTTTCTTTTTCAAGTTCCATAACTATGGTTCCAACGTAACCGCAGTCTTCACAATAGTATTGCTTAGGCGTTAACCCAACAGCTAGACTACTTGTTAGGCGTATTTTTGGGCTACAACATCTTGGACAGTAAATCTGCGTTGGTTTTCGATGTTTGACTGCTTTGAATACTTCGCGAATATCGTCTAGTTTTTTCATCAAGTTGCGCCTTTGCCTTTTGACTTGCGTTTATTGTAATTCGATGTTTTCTGCCGGATAACCTATTTTGACTAAGAATTCGCGTACTCTGTCTCGGTGATCTCCCTGCAGCATAATTTGACCGTTTTTGCTGGTTCCACCGCATGCGCAATAGGTTTTCAGTTTTTGTGCAATGCTAGGTAAGTTCGAGTTTTTATCGTCCATACCGTCGACAATGGTGGTTGGTCTGCCAAATTTTCTTGTTTCAAGCCTAATGCGAATTCTCTGTTGCTCTTTTTCTATTTCGCCACAAACGCATAAGTCCTTTGGAAGCCCGCATGTTGAACAAACTTCAGCCATGACACTCAACATTGAATTAGCATCTGCAATATATAAAAGTTTCAAATCCAGAATAAGTATTTCTTTTTATTCCATTGATTGAGGTTTGTTTGATTGCACTTTTTTGTTCTGTGCTTGGAAAATTCTGTAGTCTTGCCTCTTTTTTTGAAGGTTGAATTATTAGGCAGGTTAGTTGTAACTGCTCATGGAAACCTTCGAAGGCAGCTGGTACTATGCCCAAAAATGGTAGGCTTTTATCTTTTTTAAGCCGCTGTCCCCTACTTGTTTCTTATAAGTTCAAGTGTTAATTGTTGCGATTCGTTTTGCTAATTCAGCGATTTGTTTTTGAAACTTTGCTCTCATTTTACCAAAGCGCATGGCTGCTGAAGGATGAATAACTTCAATGTACTCTATGCCGTCTAAGCGTGGAGTTGCTTTTGCGGTTGCGCCTAACAGTACGATTATTTTTGGTTTAATGACGTTGATTTGCATGGTTAAGTAGGGTACGCATGCCACTATTTCGTCAGCGAAGGGTTTTCGGTTCTGGGGAGAAATGTGCTTTACGATGTTAGTTATGAAGAGTTCTTCGCGTTTTATGCCATTTTCAGCGAGCACTTTGGTTAAGAATTTTCCTGCTCTACCAACAAAAGGCCTGCCAGTTTCATCTTCTTGTTCTCCTGGGTTCTGTCCTACCAGCATGACCTTAGCGTTTAGTGGTCCTTCGCCTGGTACACCGTGTTTTGCTCCTTGCCACAGCCGGCATTTTCTGCAACCGTAGATTTGATAGTTTAATTCTTCAAGCGACATTGGTTTTAGCCTTTGTTGTTGGGTAATGACAGTCACACAACCTTAAAGAAACACGCATTATTAATTAAGCTCTTGTTAACGCTGAATAGGAGCGAGGAAGATTTGTCAAACTCATGTGAAGGATGAAAAATGACTCAGGAAGAATCGATATCTGAATCGCTTATTGGAAGCGTTATTCGTGTTCTTTTACGAGTTGCTTTTGCTTTTGAACCTTTGGCGCCGACAGCTATTACGGTATTGATGAATCAACAACTGCATAGGTTCAAGGAAGCGGGCGCAATCGGGAATTATAAAACTAGAACTAAACGTTTGGGAAAGTTCCATTACCGCATCGAAATCAATTCGGATTTGACTGGCATGCAGGCGATTCATCTTCTCGGTAACTTATTCCCAAGCCAATTTAAACGGTTCAGGAGGTGGTTCCATGACTGAGATGACAGAAAAGAAAGGCAAATTGAAGGTAACGATAGAGGTTGAAGTAAACGAGGAGCTAATGGATTTAGCTAAAGATGCGATGTCTAAGATGCCTATGAGGATGCAGGAAATGTGGAAGGGACACGGCGGAGAAAAGAAAGAATAAGCGCTTCAATCGAATGTGATGTCGAGTTTTTTTCTTAATTTTTTGAAATATCATTTTTTTCTTTAAAAGAAAGATTTTATACCCAAAGCACGTACTCTTCTTAATGATAACTATGAAGTTTTTAATCATTCAAAAAGTTAAACGCGAGGTTCCCATAGAAAAATGGGCTAAACTGCTTCCGTTGCAATTCAAATACTTTGACAAGTTAGAGAAAGAGAAGACGCTTGAAGTTTATTACCACCTTATTGGACAGCAGGGCAGCATGCTAATAGTGAACGTTGATTCAGACGAGAAACTCTCAAAAATCATCGGTCAAGACCCCATGTTTTTTGAATGCGACCGCGAAATCTACCCGCTAACGACTCGGCAGACGCATGAGAAACAAATCCGAGAACTCCTCCAGCCATAACCATAAACAGGTTTTCAATGCATGAGTTGCCATGGCGGTTTCGCCCTCGATGAAGCAACTAGGCGCTCTTGGTACAATCCAGAGGCTATACTGCAAGACTTACGGTCTGGCATGATATTCGCTGATATAGGTTGCGGCGACGGCTTCTTCAGCATTTTAGCGGCAAAAAAGGTAGGCGAAAAAGGAAAAGTTTACGCCGTGGACATAGACACTTCAGCAATTGAAAGGCTCAAGCATAAAGCCAAAGCTGAAAGCTTGAAAAACATCACTGCTAAGGTTGGCGCGGCTGAGGAAACTGTTTTCTGCAGCAAATGCGCTGATTTTGTCTTCTATAGCATGGTGCTGCACGATTTCTCAGACCCAACAGAAGTGCTGCAAAACGCCAAACAAATGCTAAAGTCCAATGGTCAGCTGGTTGATTTGGACTGGAAAAAACAAGAAATGCCTTTTGGTCCGCCAGTCAAGATAAGGTTTAGCGAAGAGCAAGCATCAAGCCTAATTCAAAATGCAGGCTTCCAAGTCGGCGGCGTCAAAGACGCGGGAAACTACCATTACATTTTGACAGCAAAACCTTTGCCTTAGCCTGAATCAGGTTTGCTCTGCCATAGCGTAAAGTTCTAGCAAGTCTCGCTTGAACAGTTCAGGCTGATCTTTATACGCTGAATGGGCTGCGCCATTGTAGACTAGGAGTTTAGCGTTAGGCAGTTTATCCGCCAGGGTTCTCATTTCTTCCCCTGATATGAAGTTGTCTTGTGAACCCCAAATTATCCTAACTGGAAAATTAAACTTGCCAAAAGACTGCACTAAATCTTCTTCCAGCGCTCTAGCAGGCGCGATCAAAAGCAAACCCTTAACAGGAAACCTTGCCGCATACCTCAATGCAATGTGACCGCCTATGCTGGCGCCGACAAGAACAGGCACCGCTGAACCGAACACGTTGTGGACTGCCTCCGCCGCAACCGCCAAGTTAGCTTCGGCATTTCTGGTCTTAGGCTGGCACTTGCTTCTCAAACCGTAAGGCATGTCTAAAGCTAAAAACGGCACGCGCTTCTCAATTAACAACTCTGTTACGCTTATGCGTTGCCAAACATCTATTGTATACGATAAGCCATGCATGAAAACAATTGGAATGCCAGGCGCAGTGTAGTATAAGGCTTGGCATTTATGGCCAGCGGCGTTTAATGTTTTTTCCATAAATTCTAGTAAGGTTTCGTTTCTTATAACATTTAATTGCGCGCTGGCTTGTCCCTTTATTACGTGTTGAAGTAGGTGGGTGAAACTGCTTTTTCTGGTCTTCCAATGTTTTCAGCTGCTTCCCTGTTCAGAACCAAGCATAATATACTGAATAGTGCATAGGTAGCAACGTTTCCTAAGCCTCTAACCTTGTTCATCGCCATGCTGTATTGAGTTTTTAAGAAGCTGTTTACCGCCTCTATCGGAGGTCTCTTGTGATATTCATTCTTCTGGTCTTCAGGTCCGTAGGTTCTAAACTTCTTATCCACTCTCAAGAGGCCTTTGACGTCGCGTTTCTAGTTTGCTCGATATGGAATCACTGTCTGACTAACGGCGTTTCTTAGTTTGCCGTCGCTGTACTGGCTGTCAGCTATCACGCTTCTCAATCTGGCCGCAGACCGTTTGAGAATCAGCTTAGTCTTCTCCAACATGCTAAGTGAGTGTTTCTGCTCGTTCTGGTTGGCCGAAGCAAAGGTGCAAGCCAAAGGAAGCATGGGCTGAGAATCAATTGATAAATGGAGTTTGTAGCCTAAACCCAATGTTCTGCCGGTTCTTCCAACCCTTGCGTCCGCATCAGAGTATCCCGTTTGGTTGTCGATTGGGTCTCGTGTGCTCCAAGCTTTAATGAAAGAAGCATCCAACACGACGTCAACTTTTCTTGATTGATTGTTTTTCAGGAGTTTGACAACCTTCTCGTCTATTATTTTATTGATTACTTTCTCCGACCTTTCTTGTGAACCTGCTAAGAACGCTTCTCGGATAGCCCGTCTCGCATGGTTTTATGAGGCACAGTCTTCTGAGCCGCGGATCATTATCGAGAAGTCTGGTCATTTCTCTTAGGCTGCGAACGCCCCTCATGCGCATGACGATGAAAGTTCTAAAAAGTCCCATTGGGTTTCTTGGAGGTCTCCCAGGTCCACTCGTGTGAAAGCAGCTGATTAACGTTGTTTTAGCAAAACTTAAGTCGATGTTTCGAAAGAGGGTTTCTAGGGTCTCGTGTTCATCTTGTCCCGCTTGGGGGCACCTCCTAAGCTTGGACGAAACTCATTTGAAACGAGGCCCCAAATAGACTAATTAATTTAGGGACAAGCCAGCGCGCTAGCGGATATGCGAAAAGAATAATAGCCCTCTAAAGTTTCATTAAATAGGTGATTTTATGGCTGTTAAAGTTGGCGATAAAGCGCCAGATTTCACACTGCCCTCACAAATGGGTGACAATGTGACACTTTCAGAATTCTTCGGCAAAAAGAACATAGTCTTATATTTTTATCCGAAAGATGAATCGCCCGGCTGCACACGGGAAGCCTGCAGTTTCAGAGATAGCTATGAAGAATTAACAAATTTGGGTGCTGAAGTACTCGGTGTAAGTGGTCAAAGCGTGGAATCTCACAAATCGTTCGCTACCCACTATGGTTTACCGTTCATTCTTCTCAGCGATAAGGACAATAAGGTTAGGGAACTGTACGGTGTGCCCTCAACCATGGGCATAATTCCAGGACGAGTCACCTACATAATTGACAAACAAGGCATTGTCCGCCACATTTTCTCTTCCCAAACCCAAGCAGAACGGCACGTGGAAGAAGCCAAAAGAACGCTTGAGGAACTGGAAAAATAGCAACTTGCCGCTTAAGTGGAGAAGCCGCTAATTGCTGAATTTATACAATAGCCTGACGCGAAAAATTGAGCCGTTCAAACCCGCAGAAGACATGCAGGTTAAAATGTACACTTGTGGTCCCTCAACCTACCAGCGAGCGCACATTGGAAACTACCGCACCTTTCTTTTTGAAGACATTCTTCAACGCTACTTGGAATACTTAGGCTACAAAGTAAAACGGCTCATCACACTAACCGACGTTGAAGACAAAGCCATTGCTCAAGCAAAAAAAGATAACCTTACAATAGAAGAACTAACAAGAAAAAACGAAGCCGTCTTCTTCCAAGATTTCAAGCTCCTAAAAATCAAACCGCCAGATTACGCCGTAAGGGCTTCCTCAGCCGTGGATCAAGCTGCAAGATTAATCGCTCAGCTTTTAGAGAAGGGCTACGCTTACTGGTATACGTATAGGGGCGAAAAAAACGCTTGTTTCGACCCATTAAAATTTAGTGGTTTTGGAAAACTTGCCCATTTGGACATGAGTAAGTGGCCAAAAAAGAAACGCCGCTTTCACAAGGACACTTACCCTGGAACTCCATGGAATCTTGGGGATTTTATCCTTTGGCATGGCTGCAAGCAAGACGATGTATGCTATGACACGCAGATTGGCAGCGGCAGACCAGCGTGGAACATTCAAGACGCAGCCATAGTAACCAAGCATCTGGGCTTCACAATTGACGTTGCCTGCGGTGGAATCGACAACTTGGTTAGGCATCATGATTATACGCTTGCCATTGCAGAAGCTGTTTCAGGTAAACAGTTCTCGAGGCATTGGCTTCATGGCGGTCACCTTTTTGTTGATGGCAAAAAGATGTCTAAAAGCATCGGTAACGTGTATTACCCAAGCGACCTTTTAGAGAAAGGTTTTAGTGGCGAGCACTTAAGGTTCTTTCTTATCTATGGACATTACAGGGAAAAACTAAACTTTACCCTCGAAAAGCTGGCTGAAACTAGTCGGAAACTGGATTCTCTCAAAAACATGGTTAAGGAGTTGCAAGAGCCAAAATCTGATCATTCCAATCCAGAGACAGAGACGCTGACTAGCAGAATTGTTTCTGAGTTCGAGAGTGACATGAATAATGATTTAGATGTTAAATCTGCCTTTGATAGCCTGTACAGAACAATCCATGAGTTGCACAAGATGCATGAATCATTAAGCGTTAAAGATGCAAAAAATATATTGAATAGTTTGCGCAGGATTGATTCTATGCTTCAATGCATTTTCTAGTTAGACTAATTCGCCTACAAGCTTAACTCTCTGAAAAGTTTCCTCCCTATGCGGAGCCATCTCTAATTCTTCAGTTAAGTCTTTGCCAGCTTGGTGCATTCCCAAGTGGTCTCCATCAAGCCAGAAACTGCTTTGCGAGACATCGTAAACTTTGCCTTTGTATGCTATGTAGGCTGGTTTGCCGTTTTTTCCGTTATTTTCTTCAAGCTCTTGCATTGTTACCTTTTTTTGTTCAGTCAAAAAAATTCCTTCTTATTTTAAAGTTAGCGCCTGCATTTAAATCGTTTACGGCTCTAGTTTCTTATGTTGGGACCAGCTGATGATTGGTAGACTGCGTTTATGTTGATTTCGCCAACGCTTGTCTTGAGGGTTATGAGGAAGTTGCTTTCAGCTGGGTAATTGTTTGATTCTATTGGTGACTTGTCTCCTGAAAAGTTGTTGAGATTTGTTGTTATTTGTCCAATTTGAGTTTGCGATTCAATCCTTGCTCCAACGCCATTGTCAATGTTCATTGCAAGGTTAACTGCGCCTGTTGTGGTGGCAGCGTTAACTTGAACATTTCCTGAGAGCGCTTTGTTTTCCGTTATGTCAGTGTCAACTGTGCCTGTGGTTGTTTGCAGGTTAAATGTGTCGTTGCCTTGAACGTTTGCTTGGTTCATTCGGAACGAGACGGCTCCAGTTGTTGTTTTAAGTGATATGTCTCCTGCAATTACTGTGCCGTTTTCTATGTTCGCTTGAACCATGCCTGTGCTGGACTTAAGGGTTAACGACTCAAAAGTTGCAGGTTCAGCGGCGGTTAAAGTGATTTGTCCAGTCTCCGTGGTGATATTGAGGTTTAGGCGTACTGAAGGGCTGATGTAAATGGTGCAGGTTACCCTTAGCGCTCTTGAGAAAAGTCCATGATTAGTGTAAGTGACTTTTGATGTGACCGTTAACGTGTTGCCTGCTGTCTCATTGCTGAAGGTTACTTGGATTGGATTGGTTGAATCAAAAACGCCTATTGAGCCTGTTGCAGAAGTGCCGATGAGGATGGTTCTGCCAGTTAAGTTTTGGGCAATAACGTTTACTTCTGCCACGTCAGCTTGAAAATTCAAGTTTAACGTGTTAATGTTTGGTTGATTTACTTGGTTTGTTTGGTTAAAACTTACAGGATGAAGCGGCGCAAAAACTACAGCGCTTACAACTACTGCCGTTACTACTATGGCGATTAGGATGATTGCTGTTACTATTAACGGGTCTTTTCTTATTGGCCTTGCTGAAGGTGCAGGGGTGAAAGTGGCTACTGGTGTTCCGCACTTATAACAGAACCGAGCGTCTTCTTCCAGTTTAGTTCCGCATCTTCGGCAGTAAGGCAATTCGCATGAAACCTCAAGATACGAGGTATTGCAATTCAAAATTTAAGGGTTATCAAAAACTTTTCTCGTTTCCTTCTTTTTAATTCTCCAACTGTACTGTGGTTATAGCAATTTTAATAAGGACGACACTAAACGATTTGTTGGAGATACTCTTTGCCTGAAAAAATTTTAGTTACATCCGCTTGGCCATACATTAACGTCACGCCACACTTAGGCAACCTTGTCGGCTCCGTCTTATCAGCCGACGTTACAGCCCGATACTACAGGTTGCGCGGCGACGACGTTTTGATGGTAAGCGGTTCAGATGAGCATGGCACCCCCATAGAGGTTGAAGCGTTGAGGCAGGGCATTACGCCTAAAGAGTTAACCGACCGAAACCACGCCCGCGTAGCCGAACTGTTCCGTAAATGGGGCGCTTCCTTTGACAATTACACTCGCACTGAAAGCCCAGTGCACAAGCAATTTGTCCAAAAAACCTTACTGGAAATCCAGAAGAACGGTTACATTTTCGAGCAGGACACTCAGATGCTTTATTGCCTGCATGATCAGCGTTTCTTGCCTGACAGGTTCGTGGAAGGCAAATGCCCCTACTGCGGTTACGAGCGAGCCCGCGGAGACCAATGCGACAGATGCGGCAGGCTTTTAGAACCTACCATGCTTGTTGAGCCGTACTGTGTAATCTGTAAAACCACGCCAACAGTGAAAACAACACGCCACTGGTACATCGACCTTTCCCAGCTTTCTGAGCCATTAACTCAGTACCTGCAGGATAACCAGCAGCTTCCAGCCAACGTTAAAAACTTCAGCTTAAACTGGATAAAAGAAGGCTTAAAACCACGAGCCGTCACCCGCGACGTTGAATGGGGCATCCCCGCACCTTTCCCGGGAGCGGAAGGCAAAACCATCTACGTTTGGGTTGACGCCGTCTTAGGCTACGTTTCAGCAACCATCGAGCAATGCCAACGCATGGGTCAACCAGAAAAATGGCGAGAATACTGGCTTAACAAGCAAGCCAAAACCCTCTACTTCGTCGGAAAAGACAACATCCCATTCCACACAATAATTTTGCCCGCTTTGCTTTTATCTTCAGGCGAAGACTACAACCTGCCATGGAACGTTTCCGCCACAGAATTCCTCCAATTCAAAGGCGAAAAAGCCTCAAAAAGCCAACGAATCGGCATCTGGATAGACGAAGCGCTCGAAATGTTTCCAGTGGATTACTGGCGCTTCTTCCTAATCGCCACAAGACCCGAAAGCAAAGACACAAACTTCACATGGAGCGCTTTCATAGATAAAATCAACGCTGACTTAAACGACACTTTCGGCAACTTCATCCACCGAACCTTAAGCTTTATTGTTTCAAAATTTGATGGAGAAATTCCAAAACCTACTAAACTGGATAAAGACGACGAAGCAGTGCTACAGGCAATAAAGGAAAAAGTGGAAACTGCTGCCAAAGAAATCGAGAGCGCATGGCTGCAGTCTGCCGCCAACACGCTCATTGGCATAAGCCGCGCGGGAAATCAGTACCTAAACGATAAGGAACCGTGGAACCTGATGAAAATTGACAAGGAAAAAGCTGCAACAGTATTCTACGTTGCCGCTCAAGTAGTGAAAGCCATTACGGTGGTTTCAGCGCCCTTCATCCCCAACTCGGCGGAGCAGCTTTGGCAAACACTAAACCTTCAAGGAAGCGTAAGTAAAAGCAACTGGAATGAAGCATTAAAACCCCTGGAGGCTGGGCATAAAATAGCTAAACCAAAACCGCTGTTCCATAAAATTGAGGCTGACGAGGCAGAACTGGATGAGCAGTTGGCTCAGGTTAGAGCTAAACTGGCAAGCCAGCCTAAATAAAAACGAGGTTAATTAATGCAAATTAAAGCCGACCTACATGTTCACACCACCTACTCGAAAGATTCACTGATAACACCAAAAGACCTCGTCTATTACGCGAAAAAGCGCGGCTTGAACGCTGTTGCCGTCACAGACCACGACCAACTTGAAGGCGCCCATAAAATAGCTAAAGAAACAGACTTCCTTATTATCCCAGGTATGGAAGTTTCTAGCCGCGATGGGCACATAGTTGCTCTTAACGTTCAAGAGTTAATACCTAGGGGTTTGAGCGCTGTTGAAACTGTCGAGCGGATTCATAAAGCAGGCGGAGTGGCAGTTGCCTGTCACCCCTACGTGTACTTCAAGGGATGCTTAAGAGACAATGTCTGCGCCACATTTGATGCTATCGAGGTCATAAACGCTCGGGCTTTCCCATTCAAGAGCAGTGTAAAAAAAGCAGAGCAAACCGCGAAGAACCTTGGGCTTTCACGCGTGGCTGGAACTGACGCCCATTATAGTCCACAAATAGGTTATGCTTACACCGTTATAGAAGCCGCTGAACCAAGCGTTGAAGCAATAACTAAAGCTATAGTGAAAGGCGATTGCCAACCCTTTGGTAAGCCAGTGCCAGCTATTCTAAACGCTCAGCAGGAGTTCCAAAGGTTAAAAAGGATGATTAAAAAATTCAGCCATACTTAAGAGGCAAAATTAGGGCATGTTATTTTTAAAATGAATAAATTTTTTTGGGTTAATTAGTTGCGTGTGTTTATTTGTTGGATGAATTAAGCCTGAAAGCTAACATGTCCAAACCTATCTGTTTAGCATCTTGAAGAAGGTTCACTTTTGACTCGCCCTTCTTTCTTTTCTCAGACCACTTAACCGCAATCTCTACCACTGGAAAACCAAGCTTTTTGCAACGCACAATCATTTCAGTGTCAAAGAAATAACCATCCGACTTAGAAATGCTCAACACTGTTTCTGCAACTTCTCGGCTCATTATTTTGAAGCCGCATTGGTGGTCATGTATTCCGTCAAGGAAAAGCAGCCTAACGAACAGGTTGTAAGTTAAACTAAACAAGGTTCTGGAAACACGGCGCTGAACACATGAGCCTTCAACATGTCTGGAACCGATTGCCATTCCACCGTTTTCTGTGACTAACTGTAAAAGCTGGGGTAAACATTCAAGATCAGTCGCCAAATCCACATCCATGAAGACTATGACGTTGCCCTTAGAGGAGCTGAGGGCGTTTTTGATAGCTTTGCCTTTCCCTAAACGGGTAGGTGAATGCAGTAAAACCAAGTTTGGGTTAAATTTAGCCATTTTTGATACGATAGCGTCTGTTCCATCCGTGCTTCCGTCTTCAGATACTATTATCTCATATGACTTGGAAAAAGAACTAACAGCCCCTTCAACCTCCAGCACACACTTCTCAATCCGCAACCCCTCATTGTATGCTGGCAGTATGATCGAAATTTCTTTTTCAGGCTGTATATATTTCACTTCATTCAACCTTTCTTAGGCTCAAGGATTATACTTTTATCATAAATAGCCTTTTGCATTTCCCAGAAAAAAATTAACGGTAGCATTCTTTAAGCTAGCGTAAACTCTTTTTAGAGGTGTCCTATTAATTCTCATTCTAAAGGGGTCGCTAAAAAATAACATCAACAACCAGCACTAGCGGGCAGCTTCCATATAGAAGAGCAAGGCTTAGAAACCTAGGCCAGCGAACACTTGCATTTATGGAAAAACACCGCTATGGACTGGCATTGCTTGTATTCTTAGCTGTCTTCGCTTTTGCTGCGTTGTATAATTTGGGTTACATGTCTGTTCAATGGGATGAAATGCCCCACTTAAACGGAGGTTTGCTACTAACCCGCGGGCAAACGTACGAGTACATGACAACTTACGGCTATTACCCGCCACTTTTTGATTTAATAACGACGGGTTACTTGCAAATTTTTGGAGTAACTTCGGTTGCAGGAAGATTGGTTTCTGTGACCTTTGCATTGCTTGCCCTTTTGGCTGTCTTCAAGTTTTCCAACCGCATGTATGGTCCGAAAAATGCTCTAGTCGCAAGTGTTCTGCTTGGCACAATGCCCGGCTTCTTTTGGGTTTCAAGAGTAACAATGCTAGAAACAATGCTCATCTTCTTTTTCACATTGGTAATGTTCATTTTTTACTCTTGGATAACTAAGAATAGTTACAAAGCGCTTCTTTTCAGCGGCTTAGCCTTAGGCATAGGAGTTCTTGCAAAATATCAAATTTTA
>Ga0208819_1000424_pt1 | contig 32834 bp, 33 predicted proteins | sample June2015DPH_11_1_3_FD_184707 | JGI IMG/M metagenome (GOLD analysis project Ga0208819, IMG submission 184707) | Peatland microbial communities from SPRUCE experiment site at the Marcell Experimental Forest, Minnesota, USA - June2015DPH_11_150... | ecosystem: Environmental > Terrestrial > Soil >...
TAAGGACAACCGAGCCGTCAGCAGTTGTCACTAAAATATTAGTGTTATTTTTCACGCCGAGTTTCTTCATCTCTTCTGCGTCCATATAGCACATTGAACAGGCATCAAAATATTCTTTTGAGCTTTTTCCTTTCTCTTTGCCGACACCTTGCTCTATCGTGCGACCTGTAAGCAAAGTTACCTTTAACTTTTGCTCTACCATGATTACGACCTTATCAATAGAATTTATATAGTTATATTTAAGAGTAAGTTTAGGAAAAACGCAAATTTTACCATCAAGGACAGCACATACGGAACCAACTACAGCATCAAATAGCCAGCGACTAAACGCCAGCCATTCGCAAACAAAATAGCCTTTTGTTTTTATCGAAAATTTAAAAAGCAAACTTTGCCTTCATCTTGGTTATGAAGTTATCTTTTAAAATAGGCTCTGCATGGGGCATTCCCATTGAGCTGCACCTTACCTTTATCCTGTTGATAGTAGCGGTGTTTATTCTTTTTTATCCTCAAATCTACTCTTTTGTCCTCATACTATTCCTGTTTGTTTTCGTAGTTTTCCATGAGCTTGCGCACTCAGTTGTTGCAAGACGCTACGGGATTAAGGTTCGAAAAATTATTCTTTACCCAATTGGCGGAGTGTCAGAAATAGAGGAAATTCCCGAAAACCCCTCAATAGAATGGCGAATGGCAATCGCTGGACCCGTCACAAGCTTAATACTTGGAGGCGCCTTTCTGGGCATAAACCAGTTCATATCAATACAAATACCGTTATCCACGGTTCCGTCCTCAATACTTTCTTCGGGAAACCTGCTACTTGACTTAGGATTCATAAACCTTCTACTTGGCGCATTCAACTTAATCCCAGCCTTTCCTATGGACGGCGGCAGAGTTTTCAGGGCTTTGCTGGCTGAACGAATGAAGTTTTCTGATGCTACAAAATACGCCGCTTATATCGGCAGAATATTTGGCATTTTGATGGTTGTAGTGGGAGTTTTCTCCAATTTTTGGTTAATAGTAATCGGCGTCTTCGTTTACATAGGTGCCAGTGAAGAAGCAGAGCAAACAATAGTTTCCACCACTTTAGCGAGTGTTCGAGTGAAAGATGTCATGCAATCTGAGGTGGGCGCGGTTCACCCTGACCAAACAATTGCTGAGACCTTGGAAGTTATGTTCAAATCCAGATATCATGATGCGCTTGTCGAGAGAGATGGCGTTTTTCAAGGCGTGGTTATTTGGAATGAAATAATCAAGGTTGCACCAGAGCAGCGTAATAACCTGAAGGTTGAGCAGATGCCCCTAAAGAACATTTCAACCTATCCGGATGAAGCAGTTCTTGAAGTATACAAACTTATGACTAAAGAAAAAATTGACCTGGTACCTGTTGTTGATAGGGAAACGCCTACAAAAGTGATAGGTGTCCTGACAAGCGAAGCTATAGCGAATGCTTATGAGAAAGCTAGGAATCGTTAAAAGCACTAACATTTGTTATACTGTTTGAGAATCTTATGTATTACTACACAGCATTTTTATGCTGTACAGACAAACTAAAGTCAAGACCTTTGCAACCAAAAAACAATCAACAGCCACCAATAGCCTCAACAACAGCTAACCGCAACAAATAGCAACCGATTTACAAAAAAATGATGCTGTTTAGAACTTTTTCCAAGCGGCTTTCAGGGAAGGATGTTGTAGAGACCAAAATAAGACGTGTAGTAAATTCCCACAAGCATCGCTACAATTCCAGATATTATCAGTAGTAGCCCGCGGTTCCGATTTTCAGCGCTTTCGATTCTCCAAGCATAAGCGCCTAAGATTATGGCGGCTGAACCGAAAATTTCTGGAAGCACGAACAAGCTAACGATAGCACTAAAGAGTCCTATGTTAAAGTATAATGTTGCGCTTCGTTTCTGAGGTAACGAGTATGATGATGGATCCACTGGTGATTGTGGGGATTCGGGAACGGAACTTACGTTAGACATACAAGCTTTCTCCAATCCTTCTCTGATTCTGCGCCTATTTAATTACCTTTTCTCTTAACAAGCTTGAGCTGACTAACCACAAGCAACGCTTTAAAATTCATCTGCAATTTCGCACGCAACACATTAGACAGAATTAAGCTCTGCAAGATTAGCGCTGGTTCCAAAGCCGAATGGGAGTGGGGCTGGAGATCCTTGAACCCAAAAGGGTTCAAAACCATTATTCAAACATGAAGGGATAATCTTCTCGTCTCAAATAGGAGCGGGCGGAAAAAAATACTGAAAATCTGTCACTAAAATGTTGGAAAATATCTTCCAGAAGCGGGTCCGGTGGGATTTGACCCCAAAAGATGGTGGGGCTGGAGAGATTTGAACTCTCGTCTATAACGCCCGAGGCTACAAGCCTAGACCAAGCTAGCCGACAGCCCCTAAAATTGGCTTGGCATTTTTTGTGGGTTCATAGAATAATGTTGGCTTAGGCTTTAAACTTTAACGGTTAACAATATCATGGTCGTTATTGAAGAAAAATGGTTAAGCCGTTTCATCGGTTGCCGCAGTCTCAGTTGGTGAGGTTGCTGTTGCAGGTTCTGTTTTTGGGGCTTTGGCGACTCGCCCATGGTACAATCTTGCGGCTATGCACAATGCGGTTGCTACTATTGCTAGCCAGAAGGGCAATTGAAAGCTTCCTGAAACGGCTATGCCTATTTCGACACCGCTTCCGCCGAGTATTTCTGAGGGTATTTGGATTACGGATGTGCCCATTAATGGAATGTTTATACTTACATTAGCATATTGGCTGGCAATATACTGTACGAGCAGTGTAATAACAACTAAGACCACTATGAAACTTATTACTATGTATAATGGTTTTTTGTAGGACCAGCAGAGCAGTTGCTTTGAGTAGCTTTTGGTGGGGTTAATAGAGTAAATTATCATGAGAATGCTGCTTATGGTGAGTATCAGCAAGCTTGAAATGTTTATAGCGAACAGCAGCGGAATCAGGAAAATAGTGCCTAAAATTGAAAAGTTTGTGTTGAATGGTGAAATGTTTGCATAGACAAAATCGCTGATTTTAAGTTGCCACCATGGATAGAATATGGATAAGCAAGTTACCGCTATCAATAGTATACCGCTGGCAAGTCCAATCCAATTTACTTTTTTGAATTGCGTTTTTTTCACCTTTTAACTCATTAAGTCATTTAGATTGTCAAGATGCACTTGGATGCCACCTATATCAGCGTTGAAATCGGAGAGTTGAAGACCTTCCAAGCTGGTAGAGTTGCTGTTAGCTAGGTAAGCCATGTTTTCTTCAGATATAGCTCCGTCAATTGATAGAATTCCACTTTGTCCTGGAGCTAATGTTACTGGATGTGCTAATTGAAGGGTAGCCAAAACAGTACCATTGCCATCAGTAACCTTTACCGACATTGAATTTATCGCTAAGGATTGGTTTCCTAATGGATTTGTGAAGTTAAGATTCACCGATAAGGTATTGGTAGTGTTATCAAATTGTGGTTCACCAACTAATGTTGGAGATACAAAATTATCGGGGTCTATTCCGAATAAGGAGGTTAACGCATTTTCATTATTTGAATTTTGATTGTTTTGCCCAGACATTAAATTCATTATTTGCGGCGGGACAATCATTCCTAAAAGGTTGTTTTGGTATACTGAAAATGTGAAAAGCAATGGAAAAATAACACAGCAGACAGTTAGTAGTCTTAGACCCCATTTTAATTTGTTCATTTTATTCGCACTAACGGTTAAAGTGTATAACGTTTTGGCTTTTATGGTTTATGTAGTCTTACTACATTCTACATCCTACTACTACATTACATTATTAGAATCTTCACCTTTATCAGAAACACAAAGATTTTCCGCTTCACTGTAAGGCGTACTTAAAACCTCTTTCACCTTATTGGTTATCACAGGTCCAAGACCGCGCACTGCTTTCGACCAGTCATCCAAATTGATTAATGCGTTTAATGGTGTTTGATAAGAATCGAGTATTGCTGTGGCTTTTTCTCTTCCAACATTAGGCAAACTAGCAATAAAATAGACCTGAGCATCAGACAATGTTTCGCATTTTTTAAAGGCATGCACCACTGGGCTTCTTTTCTCAACAATTTGCTCCTGCCGAGCCGCTACATAGAGGAAATCAATGGTTTCTTTGTACGATGCCGTGTTAACTAACGCAATTCCATTTTTGGCTAAATTAAACATGGCGCCCCAGATTGCATTGGGCTGGACGTGGCTGAACTTGTAGATTATTGGCAGGTAGCCTTCAAGTACAATAAGCGATTTTGGATAAGCATCTTTAAGCCTGAAGAGTTGTTCGAAAAGGTAACGCCGAGTTAGTGTGTAAACAAAATCATGAACGGTTTTACGTTCCACAGCACACTGGTCAGAGAGAATGTAGTCGCCTTTCTCTAATAATTCAGTTTTTATGTTGACTCCTCGTTCAATTAAGCCTTTGACAATCTTTTCTGCGCTACTTGCTTCTCGACTATCCACAATTATAGTGGGTTCTTCACCGTTCTTCTTCTTATCATTCAAATAAGGAATCAACGTTTCAGTTCCAGACATACAGTCAACTCTGAATACGTAACCATAACTGCATGTTTATTTTACTTGCGCTTCCCGAATAACTAGTTTAAAAGATATGATCAAAACAAGCCAGGGTTGAAAAATTTCCAAACTTTCCAGTAAAAGAGGAATAGCGACCAAGAAGAAACTGCAACTAAACTAATTTGTTAGGTTTGTAATCGTAATTTCACTCATATCTTGTTAAGAATAAAGGTTTTTTTGCTTCTTTGCGCCTATCTTCTAGTGGCACGTCTTTCAATGATACCCTTTTAGCCCTATCAAAATTCTTTTTGAAGACCCTGGATTTATCATTTGGATAATCCATTAACCCTCACCTTAAGTTAAGCCACTCTCCAATATAGGATATATGTACTTGTGACTGTGGCAATACAACAACAATTGCCTTCGTCATTTTAATGAAACTAGATAAAAATTGAATATTTTAATCCAGTTACAACTGAAGTGGTAGCAAATTAGAGTTAAAAAGATGCCCTTGATTAATTAAACAAAAAATAAAATGAAAGGGTTTACGGTCCCTTTTTCGTGATTTCTTTCACGACGCCTGCAGCTACTGTTGTGCCCATGTCTCTGATTGCAAAGCGTCCGAGCTCTGGAAAGTCCTGATAAGTCTCTATGGCTATGGGGTGCAATGGCTCCATTTTCACCCAAGCTGCGTCGCCAGTTTTGAGAAAGCTAGGTTTCTCTTCGGTTACTTGGCCTGAGCGTGGGTCGATTTTCTTTACGAGTTCGGTGAATCTGCATGCGATTTGTCCTGTGTGATAGTGAAGTACTGGTGTGTATCCTGCTGCGATGGCGGTTGGGTGGTAAATCACTATGATTTGGCCGATGAATTCTTTAGCTACTGTTGGTGGATTGTCAACTGATCCTGCTACGTCTCCTCGGTGGATGTCGGTTCTTGCGATGCCTCTTACGTTCATGCCGATGTTGTCGCCTGGTTCAGCTACTGGAATGTTGGTGTGGTGCATTTCTATTGATTTAACTTCGCCTGTTTTGTTGCTTGGCATGAAAATTATGTTTTGGCCTGCTTTGAGAGTGCCTGTTTCGACTCTGCCGACTGGAACTGTGCCGATGCCTGTGATGCTGTAAACGTCTTGAATTGGAACGCGTAAGGGCTTGTTAGTTGGTTTAGCTGGTACTTCTAATAGGTCTAGTGCCTCAATTAAGGAAGGACCATTGTACCATGGCATTTTGTCGCTTTTCTTGATCAGGTTGTCGCCTGTCCAGCCTGAGACGGGTATAAAGTTGATTTTTTCGACTTTGAAACCCACCATTCGGAGCATTCTTGAAACTTCGTTCTTTATTTCTTCGTATCTATCCTTGCTCCAGTTAACGGATATATCATCCATTTTGTTAACTGCAACGATTAGTTGGCGAATACCTAAAGTGAATGCTAGAAACGCGTGCTCGCGTGTTTGACCACCCGGACCGATGCCTGCTTCAAACTCGCCTTTTTTAGCTGAACAGAAGAGCACGGCAGCATCGGCTTGACTTGCGCCTGTAATCATGTTTTTGACGAAGTCTCTGTGTCCCGGTGCGTCGATGACTGTGTAGTTGAATTTCCTGGTTTCGAATTTCAGGAATCGCAGGTCTATTGTGACTCCTCTTTCTCGTTCTTCCTTGAGGTTGTCGAGTACCCAAGCGTACTTGAATGTGCCTTTGCCCATTTTTTCGGCTTCTTCTTCAAAGGCTTTGATTGTTCTCTCGTCGATTGCGCCTGCTAAGTATAGAAGGTGCCCTGTTGTTGTGGATTTTCCGTGGTCAACGTGCCCCATGATTATGAGGTTTAAGTGGGGTTTTTCGCTTTTGCTCATTTTTTCATCCTCTATTAATCTTACCTAATTTATGAATTCGTTAACACATCAGTCCTTCCAATTATTTTAAGTTTATGATGTTGCTTCCGCTTGTATTATGACTGAAAAACCCAAGGACCCATGAAAAGTCAGAACACTAATGTTCAAATCAAATTTTAGACTAATTTTTGCAGGCAAAATAACTTATAACTTCTGAGACGACTATGGCTACTCATGAGTGTCGGCAACGAAATGGCTCAGGGCATATCCGTAGTAACAACGACGTGGAATGAAAGAGAAAACATTAAGGAATTAATTCTTAAAGTTAGGTCGGCCCTTCGAGATTTTCCGCATGAAATCGTTGTTGTTGACGATAGCTCTTCGGATGGAACCCTTGATGTTGCTAAGCGTTTTGCAGATTTGGCGGTTGCAAAAGTTCGAGAAGGGCAAACTAAAGGTTTATTGTATGGAATGAAACTAACCAAGTTTCCTATAATTGTAACAATAGATGCTGACTTGGAAAACAATCCTGACTGCATACCTACCCTTATCACAAAACTCAGTGAATTCGATTTAGTGGTGGCATCGCGAACGGTTCTTCCCAGAATTTCAGAGAGGCTGGCTTCCAAAACGTTAGGTAAAATGTTCGGGGTCTCGGATTTTTTCTCAAATTTTAGGGTTTACAAGAAAGAAACAATAGCCCATTATTTGAGAGGCGGAGAAACCTTTGGCGGTGAATTATTGGTTATTGCTAAAAAGAATGGTTTCAAGATTGGCGAAGTAATGTATGAACCGCCGCCTAGGCGCAGCAGCCCCCGGATTGGCGGCAAAATTAGAGCTAACTTGAGGATAATCGTTGCTTTGTTGAAGTGCTGTATTATTTATTTAGCTTAGACTTTTAGGCGCCTTAATGGTGACTTGCTTGGTTTTCAGGCTTTTAAGGTTAAGATTATTAGTTTGAGTTCTTTAATTTTTTAGGGTTTAATTTTGGCTAATTTTGAGTTATCCTTGAATGGCTCATGGAAGTTCAAAGGTTTTGCCGAATGCAACGGTGAAGAATTAAGAGCTTATAAACTCGAATACGATGATGACGGTTGGCTTCCAGCGAAGGTTCCTGGAACCGTTCACTTAGACTTATTGGCTAACAATGTGATTCCTGACCCGTTCAAGGGCTTAAACGAGAAAAAGGTTCCGTTGCTCAACCTGCAGAAAAAAGAAGCTGAAGCCAAAGATAAAGAGGAAGAAGAAAGAGCCAAATCTATAGAGGGATACAGCAAAAAGGTTAGACCCAGATTTTTACGAGTAAAAAAGCTTATTTTTGCTCAATCAACTCAATAAGGGTTCCATCTGGATCCTCGATAAAAGCAATCGTTGTACCTGTTGCAAGCTTGAAAGGCTCATCAGTAATCGTTACATTTTCCTTCCGCAAAGCAGCAATAGTCATGTTCATGTCTGCAACTTCAAACCCTAAATGATCGAACAATCGCTCTTCATATTCAGGCTGAACAAATTTCTTTTGGTTACGGTAGAAGGTTAATTCAAGCGTGCAGCCTTTGCCCTTTTGGTCTTGAAGGAAAGCAATTTCAGCATTGTTCTGCTTGATTTCTCGGCGACTCAAAAGTTTTAGGCCTAGAAGTCTGGTGTAAAAGTCGATTGATTTCTCCATGTTGCTTGTGCGGATGCTTGCGTGAACAAACACGTTCTTCATCTTCAACGTTCCTTATGCAGGGTTTGTTATAATCCTTTAGCTCTTTGCGGTTCCTCATCCAAAGTTTTATTCACTAGCGCATCTGCCCTTTGAATTTGAGGATTACTTCTAGGAACATTTACAAAGCTGATTTTTTTGAAGCAACTTTTCAGTTCTTGTGCTTTGTGCCATAACTTTTGCAACTCAGCATTTTTTACGCTGTATTCCCCGTTAAGCTGTTTTGCGACTAATTCGCTGTCAAGGTGGCAAACGACTTCTTCAACTTTAACCGCTATGGCAAACTCCAATGCCGCTATCAACGCGTTGTATTCTGACTGGTTATTAGTGTGTATTCCTATGAAGCGTGAATCCGCTTTTACGAGTTCGCCTTTTTCTGTTAATGCCAAATAAGCTATGGCTGCTGGTCCAGGATTTCCTCTCGCTCCACCATCAGAATAAAGCAGTAGTCGCTTGTACATTGTGTTCCTCGCTTCTTATCCATGTAAGCCGTGTTTTATTATTTAAAGCGTTAAGAAGACAATCGCAAATTTGATTGGTTGTTATTGCTGATGTACAATCACATTCGTTTATGAGCTAAAGAAGCCTTAAATAAAATTAAACATGGGGAAAGTAACTTGACAAGCAGTTTACTGAGAGCAACAAAATTAAATTCGCAAGAACTTCAGTTTGCTCTCTTAAAACATGACAGGGAATGGAATATTGCTAAAGGCTCTAGAAGAGGAAAATTGGATATTACAGCTGAGATTTTGCTTTTCTGCGAGCAACAAAAAACCAAAACCAGCATAATGTACAATGCAAACCTAAATTATTCCCAACTCAAAAGCCACATCAACGCTTTAACTTCTCAGGGTTTGCTTGAGAAAAAACTGAACAAGTACGTTACAACCGAAAGAGGTTGCCGTTTTCTTGAAATATTCGCTCAACTCAATGATTTACTGGATGAATTTACTAACCTTAAGTGAGTTTTCGATTTTCCCAAGTAGCCTTCAATTCGTCAACAAAACCTGCTTCGTCCTCTGCCAAGCGTTTTTTAACTTGCCTCCAAACCGCTGGGCAATCTGTGTAATCTGAACCTATAATGCTGCGAATGACAGTGTCAACTTCTTTTCTGTTTTGGCGTGTTACCTCTATTCCTGCTTTCTTAAAAGTCGCTTCAAGATGGCGGAAATAACAAGTCACGGCGCTTCACCAAAAAAATATCATAGTTACAGCACTTAGTAAATTTATTGATGCAGGTTGCTTGCTCGTTTGAGAAGTATTAAATAGTGAATAATAATCGTATATTTGGTAATGTTATTGTCTAACATCTTAAATGGAGTGAAAAACAAGATGCTTGTAACAAACAAGGATTTAATGATTCCCGCCAGAAAGAACGGTTACGCCATACCAGCGTTCAACATCCAAAACTTAGAAAGCATAAAAGCCGTTGTGGAAGCAGCAACCGAAGAGAAATCCCCAGTCATCATGCAGATAACGCCAAGCGTCATCAAATACGCAGGATTAGAATACATCACGGCTTTAGCGAAAACCGCCACACAAATCGCTCCTGTGCCAATAGCGATACACCTTGACCATGGAGAAGATTTCGATACAGCCGCGAAATGCGTTAATGCCGGGTTTAGTTCAGTGATGATTGATGGCTCATTTTTAAGTTTCAAAGAAAACATCGCTGTCACTAAACGAGTAGTAGATGTTGCTCATCCCAAAGGCGTTTCTGTTGAAGCTGAACTGGGCAAACTTGCGGGTGTCGAAGAACGCAGCGTGGAAGAAAGAGAAGCCATACTAACTGACCCGCAAAGTGCAGTAGAATTCGTGGAGAAAACCGGCGTTGATACGCTTGCTGTAGCAATCGGCACATCGCATGGCGCTTACAAGTTTAAAAGCCAGGCAAAAATAGACCTTGAACGCTTAAAAATCATCAGCCAAAAAATCAGCATCCCACTTGTACTGCACGGCGCATCAAGCGTGCCTGCATGGATAGTTGAGAAAGCAGTCAAATACGGGGCAACACTAGACGGAGCAAAAGGCGTATCAGAAGACCAATTGCAACAAGCGATTAAGCTGGGCATTGCAAAAATCAACATTGACACTGACTTGCGCTTAGCTTTCACTGCAACAGTACGCGAAGTGTTAACCAATTCGCCAAAGGAGTTTGATCCAAGAAAAATCCTTGGTCCAGCAAAAGACGCAATGAAAGAAGTAGCTAAAGGCAAAATGCGCCTGTTCGGAAGTTCAGGAAAAGCCTAAACATCCAACCTCCACCCCTTTTCATTTGGTTTATAAAAATCTGGCAGAAACCTGCCGCGTTAGCGAATGATGAATGCGTAATTCTTAACAACCTACTCTATACAAGGCTTTCAGAGAGGGCTTAATAGTTATAACTATACTCCGCGCGCAAGCATGTTGAAACCATGTATCAAAAACCAATAGTGCTCACTATGCCCCAGAAGAAAGTGTTGACTATAAAATCTAGCCTCCAATTTACCATCCTTCCAATGCCTTCTGGTTTGTTGAACAAAACTTTTACGGATTGTTTAAATATTTGCGCCTATCCTTTGAATCTGTTACTCTATCTCAACGATTCCTTTAGGGCTGAAAAGTAAGATAGAACCTGCTCAATTTGCTCTTCAGACATGGATAGAATGGTTTTAACTGCCGCTTTCTGCTTTGGCGCTGGAGAAACCGCAAATGTTGCTAAGGCATAATCTAAGCTTGTGAAGAGGGGTTCCCATGGAATGTTAACTCGTTTACCTTTCAGGTTGTATAAGGCAAGGACGAATGCGCTGGCTCGGCTTAGGCTGTCTTTGAAAGCTTGAATTGCTCCGCCGATAGCTATAGCATCGTAGTCTTTTCCTGAAAGAAAACTCTTGATTACTTTATAATTTTGTTCTAAATTTTGAATTTCGGCAAAAAGGTCTTGCTTAATTCTTGCTTCTGTATTATCTGGCATACTTCATCGCTGTCCTGTATGTAGAAATCAAGTACATAAGACTTTTTTCAAATATTTACTTAATTGTTTGGTCCTATCTAGGAAAGTAGAGATTAATCCGTTTTTGAACCTATGAACAACGCATTGAACAGGAATGGAGAAATAGGAGTGAAGGGCTTATGATGTCTTTTAGTCTGTTGATTTTTTAGTCAAGCCCTAGCGTCAAAGGTATGATTACGTTTCCGTCTCCTTAATTTAGTGTTCTTTATCTGAGAAGTTTCGCTTGTAAAGCTAACCTCAGATTTTCCGCCCATAAAGTTAAAGAGAACAAACTCCGAAATGAATACTGAAAGCAGTCTCAAGGAAATTGAGAGCATGCAAAGGTCACTGGAAAATTTAAGGCAGGAGCTTCAAATCTTGAAGCCTACGCTTAAGAAACGCTTTAAAGTTGAAACCATAGACATTTTCGGCTCGTATGCCCGTGGAGAACAGACAGAAAAAAGCGACTTGGACCTCCTCGTAACGTGGTCTATTCCAGAAGACTTATTCTTGATATACGATTTACGGCAGTACCTAAAAAGAAAACTCCATTTGAAAGTGGATATTATAGCTAAAGAATTCCTCAATAAACATATAAAAGAACAGGTAATCGAGGAAGCTGTGCCAGTGTGAAGAGAGATCATCTAGAAAGAGACCCCAAACTTTACTTATCCGAAATCATCGAGTTTATCCAAAGGATTAAAGAATACACCCAAGGGATGACCTACGAGGATTTCCTTAAAAACAGACAGACAATTGACGCTGTAGATACAAACGTGCGAAATATAGGTGAGGCAGTTCGTGTCCTCTCAAAAAACAGACAAATCCGCAATCTATTTTACCACTACCACATCCCATTCAAAAAACTCTCGGGCATGAGAACAGACCTTACCCACGAATATTTTGCCATGAGCACTAGGGCATTGTGGATTACTGCTACACGCGACTTAATCAACCTCAAGCTTCAATTCGAAAAAGTCTTACAAGAACTGCAATAAGCAACTTTACACGACAACAGGAAACAGGTGACACGGTTTGTATTCCACCGAGACGCTTAGATAAAATGTGTAACGTTAGAAAGTTGACTTTACATAAAGGAAAACTCTTAATAGCCTATGAACTTAATCACAAGTTTCATGAGCCAAACCAAGCAAATCGAGCAGAAATGGCAAGCCAAATGGGAAGCCGCCCACATTTTTGAGGCTGACCCAGACCCAAAAAGAAAGAAAATAATGGTAACTTTCCCATACCCATACATGAACGGCCCATTACATGTTGGGCACACTTTTACGGCTTCGCGGGTTGACGCTTACGCTAGGTTCAAGCGGATGCAAGGTTACAATGTGCTTTGGCCTTGGGCTTGGCATTGGACTGGCCAACCGCTTCTAGGAGCCAGCCAGCGCGTAGCGAGAGGTGACGAAGCTTACATCCGAGTTCTCAGAGAAGTTGACGACGTTCCAGAATCGGAACTTAAAAAATTCGTTGACCCTCTTTACATGGCTCAATATTACACTAATGAGGGGCGCTTAGCCGTTAAAAGCATAGGTTTCTCAGTGGACTGGCGAAGAGAATTCACCACTGTAATGCCGACTTACCAGAAATTTATCGAGTGGCAATACAAAAACCTCAAAGAAAAAGGCTACGTCACACGGGGAACGCACCCAGTGGTGTGGTGTCCAAAAGACCAAAGTCCAACAGGCGACCATGACCGCCAAGTAGGCGAAGGCGTCACCCCGGAAGAATACACACTAATCAAATACAAGCTGGATGAGCACACGTTTTTGCCAGCTGCAACTTTCCGCCCAGAAACAATCTACGGCATAACAAACATGTGGATAAACCCTGACGCTACCTATGTTGAAGCAAACGTCAACGGAGAAAACTGGATAATCAGTCAAGAAGCCGCTGAGAAACTCAAAGAGCAAGAAAAGAAAGTACAAGTCAAACGCTCGTTTAAAGGCAAGGAACTTATTGGCAAAATTTTTGAAAACCCTCTTACGAAAGGCAAGTTTCCAATTTTGCCAGGCTGGTTCGTTGACCCAAAAACAGCTACAGGCGTCGTTTACAGCGTACCCGCCCATGCACCGTACGATTGGTTAGCGCTTAAGGATTTGCAAGAAAAGCCTGAGGTTCTCAAGTATTTTGGCATTGATCCAGAAGCCGTTAAGCGGATTAAGCCTATCTCCATCATTAAAGTCGATGGATTCGGCGAGTACCCAGCAGTTGAAATAGTTGAGCAAATGGGCATCAAAGACCAGCATGACCCCAAAGCGGATGAAGCAACAAAGGCATTATACAAGAAAGAATTCCACAGCGGAATCCTAAAGCAGAATTGCGGACCGTACACTGGAAAAACCGTTCGAGAAGTTAAAGACACGCTTATTGCAGATTTCCGTAAGCTCGGCGTTGCCGACAGCATGTACGATTTGCCAGAGCAAGTGGTTTGCCGATGCATGACCCAGTGCATAGTAAAGATACTTTCAGATCAGTGGTTCCTTGATTATTCTGACCAGCAGTGGAAGGCGAAAGCTAAAGAAGTAGTGGCTCAAATGGCGATTTACCCTGACTCAGCCAAGCAATGGTTCAACGTTGTTATTGACTGGCTTAAAGAGTGGGCTTGCGCCAGAACCACAGGTTTCGGAACCCCATTGCCCTGGGGAAAAGGCTGGATAATCGAGACGCTAAGCGATTCCACAATTTATATGGCATTTTACACCATAAACAAGCACATAAAACAAAGCGGAATTAAGCCTGAAGCGTTAAAGCCTGAAATCTTCGACTACGTTTTCTACGGCAAAGGCAACCCTGCCGAACTCGAAAAAGCAGTTGGAATAAATGTTGATTTACTAGATGCAATGCGAGAGGAATTCTTGTACTGGTACCCCTTTGACCTTAGAAATTCAGCCAAAGAACTCGTGCCAAACCATTTAACCTTCTGCATCTTCCACCATGCTGCCCTGTTTCCGCCCGAAAACTGGCCCAAAGCCATAAGCGTAAACGGCATGCTGATGGTTGAAGGAAAACAAATGCACAAGAGCAAAGGCAACTTCATAACAATGAAAGGCGCCGTTGAAAAGTATGGCGCTGACGCCACTCGCTGCGCGTTGTTACTGGGTGCAGAGGGCATGGATGACCCCGACTGGCGAGCAGAAAACGTAAGCGACTTGAAAAGCAAATTTGAAGTACTATCTGGTTTCGCAAGCGGAATAGTCGCTTCTGCCAAAAACCAAGAAGACACGGCACTGGAGCGGTGGTTGCTAAGTAAACTTCAAAATCGAATAAAAGAAGTCACAATAAGCCTAGACGAGCTTAAAACTCGAACCGCCTTGCAGATTGCATTGTTTGAAACTTGGAATGACCTGCGCTGGTATATCCAACGAAAAGGCAGCAATGATGCTAAAGCGCTGGGTGAAGCGGTGAAAGTTTGGCTTAAAATGCTTGCACCTTTCGCGCCTTTCCTTTGCGAGGAACTTTGGAGCCAAACTGGCGAGACAGGCTTCATTAGCATTGCTTTTTGGCCCGCGTTTGATGAAGCAAAAGTGGATGTGGCTGCTGAGGAGCAGGAAAACCTAATAATCGACGTCATGTCAGACACCTCCAATATTCTAAAAGCAATGAAGATTACGCCCAAACGCTTATGCTACTACACGGCTGCATCATGGAAGTGGCAAGTATACCTAAAAGTCTTAGAGAAAACTTTAGCTGGCGAGACAAAAATTAACGAGTTAATGAAAGAATTTGCCGCAGACAAGGATTTGAAGCCGCACATGAAGGACATTGCAGGCATGGTTCCCAGAGTAATTAAGGCTTTAACTAAACAGCCAAGTGAGAGAAAGGCTAACATGTTAAAGATTAAAGCAGTGGATGAGAAAGAAATCCTAGCGAGTGCGCGCGGCTTTTTGAAGGAACGCTTCAACGCTGAAGTATCCGTTTACAGCGAAGATGACCAGAAACGTTATGACCCTAAGCATCGGGCAGTGATGGCTATGCCTTATCAACCCGCAATCTACATCGAGTAAAAATCTTTTTTAATCTCGTAAAACGAACATTTATTAAAACTTAAACTCAAGTTTTATTGGTTGGAAGAGAATCTTGCAGCTCATTGGCAGTAAAGCTATTGTCTAATTTTTTCCACCTTTTTGGCAGACAAAGGCACGGCGTCCAGACCTCGAGCAAGCGTCAAAACTTAAAAGGGAACAACATAACATTTAGATTGTTTAACAGAAGATTCGTGCAATGAAGACGTTAGAAGAAATAAAAACCAAGTTAGAAGAGCTTAAGCCAATTCTTAAAGAAAGGTTTCAAGTGGAAACCATAGGGGTATTCGGATCTTATTCCCGTGAAGAACAGAAGAAGAAAAGTGACGTAGACATTCTCGTTACTTTTGTTGAGCCAAATGATATTGACCTTTTGGATTTCATTGAAATTAAGCAGTTCTTAAGCCGAAAACTGAATACGAAAGTTGACTTGGTAACGAAGAACGCCTTAAAGCCCAGAATTAGAGATAAAATTCTTCAAGAGACGATTTACGTTTGACCAGAGACATTAAACTCTACCTCGAAGACATCTCTAACGCCATTAAAGAACGTCATGTTCTTGTTCGGTTATGGTTTAGCCTTTCCTTCCAGCCATACGTCTCGCATGCTATGATAATTCAGGTTAACTGTTAAAATTGGTTTTGCCACTCTGGATTGAAATTAAGTTGTAAATAGGCGGTCAGTTTCAAGTGCTGACGTTTAATTGCTTACTTCGGCTGGTTCTTCTCGGTTTTTCATTTTCTCTTCCAGAAGCATCAGCAGTTCCTGAGGCTTCACAGGTTTAACCAAGTAAGCATCTGCGCCTTCGTCAAGTGCTTTAACGCCGGTTTCTAGGGATGGGAAACCAGTAATCATTATTTTCACGGTGTGTTGCAGTTGCTTTTTGAGTTTAGCAAGTAAATCTGTGCCATCCATGTCTGGAAGCCTAATGTCAACCAATGCAAAGTCATAATTATGATTTTCAGCTTTTTCCACGGCTTCTTTTCCAGTTTCTGCTACATCAATTTCATAGCCGCTTTTTTGAAGAATACGCGTGAACGTTCGAAGTATCGACTTGTCATCGTCAACAACAAGTATTGTTTTCTTTGATGCTGCCACTTTAATACACTCCTTTTCTCAATTTGACCGCTGGCTTTCTTCAACCTTCGCTTAAGGTTAGTTATTATAAGGCATCAGCGGCATTGCGACGCCAAACCAAACTTGTCGTGATTGATTTGGCAACAAAGACTTACCCTTGACCTTTGGGTAATTCTACAAATGTTTTTCGAGACTAATAAACGCTATCCCCTTTGAAAACGCTCCAATGTCAACTGATAATTACAAATATGGGCAGAGACAAGAAATTTTACATACCTTGGGGTGCGCACTTGGGAAATTTTTGTTAGATCTTGTGCGTTAACAATAAAGTTATAAAAAGGAGTAACGTTTGAATTAAGTGCGAAGGTCTGAAAACGATAAATGACCGAACCTGTTTCTTACAAAATCACTCCAGAAGTACCACCAAGCTACATGCAAAAACTATTCGATTACATATATACTAAATATTTGCTTCCTCAGAAACAGAGATTTACTAATATTTCGCGCGAAACATCAACCCAAGGCGATTTTCTCTCATACATAATTGTCGATGCGCAAGGAAAGCAGCTTCTTAAGGTTGAAGTTAAAAGTGGTAATCCTATAGAACTTAAACTAACGCCTCTTGATCCAGCAGTTTCACCCAAAGTAATTGAAGAGGCAAAACAGGATATTGTAATTTCCAAGCAAATATTCAAGGAAAGTGCTAGAAAAGGAACCGTGTATTTTGCATGGAGAGAAGGAGAAGAAGTAGTTCCTGAAGCTTACGAAAAACCAGAAAAATCTTTCAACCGTCTCTTCCTTGAAACTCAAGTATTGTTTTTCATTGTTTTCATTGTTTTTGGCATGGTAATTTTCATTGCATTAACAGCCTTTTATCCCGAAGCCTTTTGGATTGCACCTTTAATTCTCATGGGCATACAGTTCATTTTTGTTTTTTACTCCAACAATTTCATCGCAAGAACAGCTGATTGGCATATTACAAAAGACAATCCCATCATACATTTTCTAGAATATTACTTGCCAATAAGCGAAGAAAACGATTTCAAAAAAAAGTATTCCCGAGACCAACTTTTAGCCATAAAAAAAGAAATTTACGACGAAATACTAGCTAAACAAGGCGAAGTTGATCCTGAAGAAGCCCAAAAAATCTTCCTCAAACATGGTGTCCCATGTCAGCTGGAAAATTTGAAGGCTAAAAAAGTTAACGTTTACGAGCTTGTAAAAAACATCGCTGACCGGTTCCGTTTTCCAATGCCTAAAATTGTTGTTTCAAACACCATGGTCCCAAACGCCGCAGCATCAGGGCCAAGTCCAAGCCGCGGGTTGGTTTTGATAACAACTGGGCTTCTTGTTCAGCTTGATGAAAACGAGATTCTCAGCGTTCTAGGCCACGAGTTCGGTCACCTTAAAGGCAGAGACCCGCTCATCCTGTACGGGTTGGTTTCCGCAGAGTTTCTCTTCAGGTTCTACGTGTTATTTCCACTTTTCCCTTTGATTTTCTCGACTTTCCTGTTCTTCGTTTACTTCTGGGCTGTCATGGTTTTAATATTCTTCATTGCAAAATTCTTTGAAGCCCGAGCTGATTTAGTCTCCGCCATTATGGTTGGGACCCCGCAAGTTTTAGCTGGTTCTCTTGAAAAAATCGGTTTCCAGCGGTTGCTATATGAGCGGACGCCTTCATTCCGTGTTCAAGAATGGCTAGGTTTAGATCCTCATCCGCCCATATATTTTAGAGTGGACCGCTTAGAGAAGCTTTCACCTGAGAAAATTAAGCATCCGTTGCTTCAATCAATTAGAGACGTTACAAAAGGATTCATTGCCGCCTTAAAAAGTTAAATCCTTGCCTCTGCTCCCTCTTTGCATTTCCACGAAAACCTTATCCGTCTGTGTTAAATTCTAATTTTACAAGTCAATTTATGGAGATGCTTACTCAGTGAGCTATTCCGTACAGTTAATTGGTCCTGAAGAAAAAGACAGCCTCTTCGAAACTTACGTGCCCAGATTGCTTTATACAAGCAAAGCTGAAATTTACGGTTGCTGCATTAAACTGTTAACCGAGTCTGAAGAGACTAGAACCAAGTGGGAAGATAATTTTTATACAGCAAATGAAAACACGCGGTCTCATGGACGACTTATAGTAATTAATGAGACGGGTCAACCTTTAAGCGTTAAATATGACCCTTACACGAAGACCGCTTTTTTGGTTAACGTTGACTATTACGGGTGGATAAAGAGTATTGCTCTTGCCGTTGCCGGAGACGTTTTAGAGGATGAGCACAGGATCTATTCCGTTCATGGCGCCGCGATAGACGTTGGTTGTTTAGGAGTCTCAATTATTGCTCCTTCAGGCACGGGTAAAACAACGCATTCATGGGGCTTATTGCTTGTCAAAAATGCCAGGTTAATTTCGGATGATTGGTATTTCGTTAGGCTTTCCAGCCAATTGCCATTAGCGTTTGGTTCCGAAAAAAACTGTTACATTGAAGCGGACATAGGCAAAATATGGAACACGTACGAACGATTAGTTGATAAAGCGCAGTTTGACCAAAGAGGCAGGGCAGTAGTGAATGTGCGGTGGATTGTAGGCAGCGGCGGCGTGATTCCAATGGCAACATTACAAAAAATAATCCTGTTGAAGAGAGACCCCCAAGACAAGAACATCGTGACCTCCTTGAATGTGAATGAAGCATCGCAGTTCATGTTAGAGCGCAACTTTTGCAATCCGCACCAACTAGTAAGAGATGATAGAAAAATCGAGCTTAGAAAAAACTTCTTTCGAAGGCTCTTCGAACAAACCGACGTTTACCTTGTGAACACAACAGGAACACCGCAGGCTACGCAAGACGAAATTAGAAGGGTTCTTTCAGTGAAAAAGTAACATTTCAATGCAAAAAAATAATAAAGCTTCACAACCGAGTTAGCTCATCTTGAAGGAGGAAAAACTAGTTTGAAGTTAATTTACGTTGTAATAGACGGAATGGGAGATTTACCAATCAAATCTTTAGGCAACAAAACACCCTTGGAGGCAGCTGAAACTCCGAACATGGACGCTCTTGCCAAAATGGGCAAGACAGGATTAATGTACTCAGTAAAGAAGGGTGTTGCGCCCGAGAGCGACGTAGCTGTTATCTCGCTTTTAGGTTATGACCCTTTCAAATACAGCACAGGCAGAGGCGTTATCGAAGCCGCAGGCGCAGGCTTAAAAATGAAAGATGGCGACTTAGCGTTAAGGTGCAACTTTGCAACTTTAGGCCAAGGAAAAACCATAATTGACCGCCGAGTTGCAAGAAGCTTAACCACCGAAGAAGCCACTGAGCTAAGTGAAGCTGCTAACGAGAAAGTTAAGCTTGAATCTTATCCTGCCACGTTTGAATTCAGGAACACACAGGGGCACAGGGCAGTTCTATTAATAAAAAGCAAAGGGAAGCCTCTTTCAAGCAACATAACAAACAGCGACCCAGCCTACACAATAGTTAACGGTATTGGAGTGGCGCAGGCTAAGGTTGAAATGGTGCTAAAAACCTGCGAGCCCACAGACAACACAGAGAAAGCAAAGATTTCCGCTGCACTAGTAAACGAGTTTATCGATAAAACCCATAAACTATGGGAAAATCATCCTGTAAACGTGAAACGTGCGGCTGAGGGCAAGCTTAAGGCAAACGTTGTTTTAACTCGAGACGCAGGGCACCTTCTTCCAAAATTCTTCAACATAAACAAGCGGTACCATGTTAATTTTGCAGCTTTGTCGGATATGCATGCTGAACGCGGCATAGCGCAACTTGCAGGCATGGAATCATCTCTCCTTCCGCCGCCTACAGGAAACCTCCAGAAAGATTGCGAAGTCAGAGTAAAAACGCTGCTTGATGCTTTGCCTAAACATGATTGTTTTTATATTCACCTTAAAGGTCCAGACGAACCGGGGCATGATGGCGACTGCATCTTAAAAACGCAGATTATCTCAGCCATCGACAAATACTTCTTTGGACCATTGCTAAAGCAGATTTCTCTCGAAGACAACCTTATCTGCATAACCACCGACCATGCGACGCCTTGCTCACTAAAAGTGCACAGTGATACGCCAGTTCCCGTATTGATCTCAGGCGATAAAGTAGATGATGATGGCAAAGCTTGCAAGTTCTCTGAGAAAGAATGCGCGAAAGGAAGCTTAGGCATTTTAGAACGTGGATGCGAATTAATGCCAAAACTTATGGGGATGCTGAAAAACTAAAGTTGCAAAATTAATTTCAAACTAGGGATATTGCAGAAATTCAGAACGTATGTTAGTAAGTGGGTCAAAGAATGAGCCGACAGCATCAAATTAAAGTTAACCTTTAAGTATTAGCAAATAATCTTTATTTGGTGTCGTTTTGACGGAATTAAATGCTAATTTACTCCGTTTTGGAAACATCGCCGCTTTCATCATAACACTTGCAATTAATAGCTTAGCAAACACTACAGTGCTTAATGGCAGAACAACCGGTCAAGTCTCAGATTTGTACCCAACCTTGGTTACGCCTGCAGGCTACGTTTTCGCCATTTGGGGCATAATCTATGTTCTTCTGTTAGCGTTCGTTATTTACCAAGCCTTGCCAAGCCAAAAAGATAAGCTGTTTCAAAAGCAAATCGGATTGATTTTTATTTTAAGCAGCTTATTTAACTGTGTCTGGCTTTTTCTCTGGCAGTACGACTTCATTACTGAGTCAGTAGTTGTAATGTTCGCGCTTTTGGCAACATTAATTGCCATTTACTTGCGCTTGAATATTGGAAAAGCAAAGGTTTCATTGAAAGAGAAATTATTAGTGCATCTTCCGTTCAGCGTTTATCTTGGCTGGATAACCATAGCAGCCATCGCCAACGTTGCATCAGCATTGGTCTCTGTAAATTGGGATGGTTTTGGCTTGAGCCCTGAAATATGGGCAGTAACCGTGTTAACCGTTGCTTTGGTGATCACGTTGGCGGTTATAGTTACACGAAGAGACATAGCCTACAGCTTAGTGATTGTTTGGGCGCTCGGGGGTATCGCAGTAAAACAAAATACCAGCCAAAACGTCGTTACAACCGCTGAAATAGCCATCGGTGTTATCCTGTTTGCTTTAGCAGTTGCAATAGCAATCTATAGGCTAAGGTACAAAAAAACTGAACTTAAGTAATTTCAGAATAATGCAAAATTCCCAAGTAATACCATGTGCCTTTAATAAAAAGCTAACACCTAAAAACTAAGGGAAGAAACATGGCTTACTTGCGAGAAGAAAAAGAGAACCTTGAAGTCTCCTACCCACTTAACGCGATTTGGGAAGCTATTCCAAAAGTAATCGCTAAGCTTGATTGGAAAATACAAGAAACAAACGATGACGCACATCACCTTAAAGTTAAAACTAAAGGCGGCTTCATATCCTACCCGTCAACGCTCAAAATTGACTTGTCAGCGATAGATGAGAAGACGACGCGAATGTCTATTGTGGCGGAGACTCCTGTGACTACGATTACTTCAGTGGCAGATTATGGCAGGACAAGAGAACGCACTGAACAGTTCGTGACAACACTTGCCAAGCTAATGAGTAGTTAAGCCCCGTTTTTTTATTCGAGTATCTGCGAACGTTTTAGCGCAATCCAGGCGATGAATAGGAAGACAAAGATGTACACGAACGCTACACCTAGCGCTATTAGGGCAATTAGTGAGGTTGGTTCAGTGTAGAGTACCCCAGTGGTTGGCAGCGTTGTTTGTCCTGCCTGGATTGCCGATAAATCAATTTTGCTAAAGGTAACGTTTCCTGAAGGATAAAGTACATAGTTCACTATGTTAACGCCTATATTATCTGTACCAGTGCTTATCGACATTGTTGTGTTACCAACAAGCATTGATCCGCCTGCACCGCTTCCAGGCAGATAATTTAGAGATTGAGAAGGACCTGCAAACACTGAAACGATTGGTAGAGCTATGAGCAGGGCTAAAAACAAGCCCAAAGCTACTAGAACGGTAATGATGGTGTTTTTTGTTAGGGAACCCATTGCCAATAGTAATGAGACCCATATGAGTGTGCTTATTAGGTTTCCAAGCAGGACTAGAGGTACAAGTTGAAGGTTGTTTTGTGGTCCGTAGACAAAGATCGAACCGACTGTAGTGTAAGTAAATAATATCGCATATGAAATAAGAATGATTACAAATGCTGCAAAGAGTTTACCGAAGAAAACCATCGTCCGCGAGACAGGTTTTGTTAACAATGGCACGATAGTGCCGCTTTCAAACTCGCTTGAGATGCTGTTCATGGCTGTAGCAAGGGCAAAGAGGAAAAATCCGAAGCTGCTGGCGCCATAAGTTATTGCAAAGTTTGGGTCAGCCGTTATTGCTGTTCCGGTTGTTGAACTGAGGATAGATGGCAATACTAAGCCTAATGTGGCTAAGACAAATGCTATTATAATGACGCCTATGAATTTCTTTTTTCTGATATTCCAGAGCATTTCATATCTTACTATCGCCCAGAAACGCGTGAACCAGCTTGGGCGTGTTCCAGTGGCTTGTTGCATTGCGGTCATTGCGGTTTTCCTCCTTGGTCTTTACTGACAAGTTGAATAAAGATGTCTTCTAAGTTTGATGTTTTTTGGCTCATGCCCACAATCACTCCGCCAGCCCCTGTTATTTCTTTGGAAACCTGCGCCCGCACATCATCATAGGTGGTTACCTGAATATACAAGGTGCTGCCTGTTTTCCAAGTGCCTGAGACAAAAGGCAACTTCTTTACTGCCGCAATAACCTCATTCGAAAGGTTAGCTAATTCAATATGCATCATGGCAGGTCCAAGTGCACCTGAAATGTTCTGAAGAGTATCAGATGCTAGAACTGAGCCCTTATTGATGATGGTAACATAATCGCAGATTTGCTCAACCTCAAAAAGCAAGTGTGATGACAGGAAAACGGTCACGCCCTCTTTTGAAATAGTTTTCATGAGTTCTCGGACTTCAACCATGCCAACCGGGTCTAAACCAATGCTTGGCTCATCCAAAATAACCAGTTCCGGATTATTTAGCAGTGCTTGGGCGATGCCGATGCGTTGCTGCATGCCCTTGCTGTATTTTCCGATGAGGTCGTTTTCTCTGCCTTTTAAGCCGACTGATTCGATTAGTTTAGGGATTTGTTCTGCCCTTTGCTGCTGTGTCATGCCATACATTCGCCCGTAAACATCTAGCAGTTCGGCGCCTTTCAGGTGCTTGGGGAACCTGGGCAGCTCAGGCATGTAACCGATGCCTAAGCGTGAGTCCGCTTGGTCAGCGTGCACTTCTTGCCCTAACACTTTAACTGAACCTTCACTGGGCTTCAGTAGGCCGACTAGGATTTTTATGGTGGTTGTTTTTCCAGCGCCGTTTGGACCTAGAAAGCCGTGGATTGTGTTTTTTTGGACTTTGAGGTTTAGCTTGTTTACTGCTGTTAAGGAACCGAAGTTTTTTGTTAGATTTTCTGTTTCGATGGCGTAATCCATGGGCAAGTGCTTCCTTTTCAATGCCTTTAGGTAGGCGTTTTAATATAAGCTTTGACTAGCCCTGCCTTCTTTTGGTTTTAGAGAAAGAATAGCTTAAACCCGATAAGATTAGTGTAAAAAGTTATATGAATTCTTCGGTCTGATTAATCCATTACTTGACGGTGTACTGCATGAGTAACAAGCATAATCCAATCACTTACAAAGGCAGAAGCTTAGGCATTATTGTTTTAACTGCTGCTCAACTGCTTATTGGCGCCATACATGTTTTCTTCGGGTTACTACTTCTTGCGTTCGAGGCATCGATTTTGCAGGCAACAGTGACCTATGATATTTATACGGTGGTTTTCGGTTTGTTGGTTTTAGTTTTTGCCGTGTTTGTTTGGCAGGGCAAAAAAGCAGGATGGATTGGCACCGTTGCAGTTTCATTATTCGTCATTGCGGCAGATACTTTAACGGTGTTGGATCTGCCAAGCATTCCTGGAATTCCAAAGTCAGCAGCGTTAACCGAGATAGCATATAGCCTTGTGGTTGTACTTTATTTGCTTCAAGATAATGTTAGGAAAAAATATTTGGGTTAATTGGAGTGAGCCTCTGGCTGTGACCGTTTTTGCAGTGCAGTTTTGTTAGCGTACATTTTGAAAGCTGAAGCTCCTTTTGATTTTTAAGCGTTCCAGACCTTGTTGGCTCTGTTTTTAGGTTGTTGGAGCCTTCTTCATCCAATCGTGCCCAAAAATTTCAGCTTCCCCACTTTCAATGCCCTCAACTATCCGTTGCGCTGTGTACTCAGGCGGGTCGGCTCTTTTGAACGCCTCTTGCGCTTCTGGCGTTTCTTCATTTCCTTGCAGGGAAGCATCTTTGATGGTGTTCTTATCAAAATCAGTAAGCGTAATGTACGGATAAACAACGCTGACAATTATGTTGTCTTTTTCAAGCTCTTCTCTTGCAGTTAAGCTGATGTGAGCTAACGCCCGCTTTAACCCTGAATATGGACCGTTATTAGGCAAGTACATCAAGGCAGTTCCTGAGCTTACGTTAACGATTGTTCCTCCACCATGCTTCCGCATAAGCGGAATAGCTTCTTTCATTGCAACCACCGGACCGACAACATCCAAATCAAAAATATAATGGAAAATCTCAACGTCCGTCTTCTCGACTGGTACGTCATAGCCGCGACCAGCATTATTAATCAAAATTTCAACCCTTCCAAAGTGGTCATATGCCTGCTTTACCATGTTCTTAACGTCTTCAACCTTAGAAATATCCGCAATAACCGCAAACGCGTCGGGCAGTTCCTTGGCAAGCTGCTCAAGCTTGTCTTTTGAGCGGGCGACCAAAACCAGCTTGGCGCCTTTGCTGGAAAGAAGTTTAGCTGTGGCTAATCCGATGCCAGAAGATGCACCAGTTATAATGGCAACTTTCCCTTTTACGTCCATCAAATCCCTTCAGTCAATCCGCTTAAGAACCTGAGCGGGACGCTTCATAGGTGCCTTAGGAACGCCCTTGGGGTAGCCGAAGATGATTGCAGCATGGACTTCATAATCCTCTGGCACACCGAGGTCTGCTTTAACCTTCGGATCATTCGCAGTACGAACCGCAGTGCCTATCCAGCAGCTTCCGATGCTCAGCGAGTAGGCGGCAAGCATCATGTTTTGCGCCGCCATGGAACAGTCATAAACTGCGTAAGGCGACTTGGCGCCAGATACAAAAATCAGTAGGGGTGCGTTGTAGAAAATGTTGAACTGTGGGTCGGATAGTCGTCGCTTTAGGCCAGCTAAGCCCTCGTCGCCAACATCAGGCAACGCCCGAATCAATGCAGGTTTAGCCATATCCGAGAGACGCTTCATTTCCGCTTTGTTGGTTATGATTGTGAATTTCCATGGTTGAATGTTGATGGCGGAAGGCGCGTAAGTTGCCGCTTCAAGCAGCGTTTGAATTGCTGAGTCAGGAACAGGTTTATCTTCAAAGTTGCGAATCGCTCTTCTCGATTTTATTGCGTCTATAACAGAGTTCATAGCCATAAAATTTCGCCATTGTATAGGGAGATTAGGGGTTTATAAAAAGAATTCTCTGGCAGAAAAGGTCAGAAAGGCTTGTTTGAGAAGCCACTGGTCAGGGGGATAACCTCTTTTTTGACATAGTTCTCCTAGCTAAAAAGATATCTACCCGGTCAATTTAGATGGAAAAATCCATCAACAAAATTGATCTACCCTACCCTTCTCCGCCGAACGCTGAAAAATCCCTCTGAAGAATCAACTATGTAATTGTCTGGAAAGCATCAATTACATGATTTTCTCCTGAAGTGTTTTCAAATAGGAAGTCAAGCTTTCAATGCATTGGATTTCTCGACCAACCAACGCTTGCAACTCCCGCCAAAGCTTAGTGTTTGCTTTGATTTTTGCTCGTTCCAAGTTATGTTTCAGGCGTTCGGTGCCTTCTTTGCCTCTTCTGTCAAAGTCTAAGAGAAGGATAACTTCGCGAGCACCAAGTTTTTCTATTTCTGCGGTTGCTTCAAGGAAGGATTTGCCGCCAGTTTTCGCCGTCAATATTTTGCCGTTAACGCCTAACTCGCGGAGGGCTTGGGCGTCTTTTTTGCCCTCAACAATTATCGGCTTTCCTTTTGCTGACTCTTCAGTTAATGCAGCTATGATTCGCTGGATTTTTTCTTCTTTCTCTTTAAGCTTTGTTGACAAACATTTTACCTTGTAACTTTAGCTTGTCGCACAGTCTCCAAACAATCTTTCGCTTCTCTGTTATTTGCAAAGTAACGTCTAACAGGCTCCAATATGCCTGCGAGTTCGGTTGCAACGCTGTTTTTTAGGTCTTGAGGATGCAGTTTACCCTGCGCATAGGTGGATTCGAGTTCTTGGAAACTTTGGAACTCTATGTTTCCTCCGAATTTTGCTGGGCGCTCGATTTTGAATACTGGTTTTTCTCTGAAGATTATGTATTTGCAGATGTCCAGTACTGGGTTGAATTTTACGGTTTTTTCTGGACAGAAGGCTTTCGCCATTTTTTGCTTTATTTCCTCGGGGGTGTCGTATATGAAAATGCATGTTTCAGGCTTGCTTTTTGACATCTTGGCTGAAGCTACGGCTTCTTTTTCCTGTCCCTCTGGAATCGGCCAGAGTTTAGGCTTCTCCAAACCTTGCAGTAAATGATGGTGAACGCAAACGGGTTTCCAGCAGCCGATTTTTTCGCCTATCTCTCGGGCAACAACGTTTGCTTTTCGCTGGTCCATGCCTAACTGGCAAATTTTTACCTTCATGTGGAAAATGTCTGCAACTTGCATGGGCGTGTACAGGTAATCTGAAACATAATGAGCTTCTGCTTCCTTTCTTCCAGCAATCTCCAGCGTTCGGGTGGTTCTGGCAATGGTTAAGTTTTTTGCGATTATGACTGTTTTAGCCCAATAATCAATGTCTCTGTAAAGCTCATCAGAATAAATGAACTCAACTTTGTCACCGGGCACTCCGAGGGCAAGCCATGAATGCCTAAAAAGGTCTGCGGCTTTGCGGATAAGCGTTAAGTCTCCGCCTAACTTGTTGTTTAACCATGCGTGCCACGTTGCCAAAAACGCTTTGAAGTGTACGCCTGCTTCCGCGAAGTCTTTCATTTTGTAAGCGCAAATAACGCCCGTCCCCAAATGGGCTAAGCCTGAGGGTTCCCAGCCGTTATATGCGATGGGATGTTCCTCAGTTTCTAATAGTTGCCTTAAGTCTTCTGTGGTTACCACTTCTTCTGTAGGTGGTCTGCAGATTAACTCGATTTTCTTTTCTATGTCCAAATTGCACCCAGCTTCTCATTGTCTCATAGCTTTAATGTAGGTGTTGAACTTAAAAATTTAGTATGCTTTTCCTTGATTTACGAGGTTTAGGGCTTGATTTTTTTTGTGAAACGTATCATGTACTTTTTCTCGTCGATATTTTTTGTGCGGCTGTCAATTAGCCCCTGTTTTATTGCTTCGCTTATGGCTTGGTTGAATGACACGGGCTGAGGATTTGCAGCTTTCTTGTTTGTTATTATTATCCAGATTTCATGGTGATTGTCTTTGTTTTCTTCGAAAAACCGTTTAAGCTCTGATATGTTTTGGGGTTCAAAAGTTACAGATTCAGCCATAATTTGCCTCTTTTCTTTAGCTTTCTTCGCGGGCTGTTTGTTTCCCACGTAACCTAACACTTAACCGCATGGCTGAGCGTCGCTTTAAGCTTGGTCAAGTTCTCTCGGCGTGGGACTTTGTGCAGACGGCTCAAGGTGAATTATGAGGTTCGTAAAATGGTTTGCCCTCTCTGTTTGCACGATTTGGAGGATGGGCGTTATTTTGGTAGTAAGGTTTTTGCGTTGGATGTCTGAAAAAGTTGAATTCTTGTCTTCTTTGAAGGAAGAAGGTTTCTCTAATTTTAGAAGAGTCTGAAGACAGTGAGTTGTTCAGGTTGCGTATCGTTTGGCTTTTGCACATTCGTTAGGCAAAGCGGAGCGAGCGCGCAAGCGAGAGCAAAGCGCCGAGCGCCTCACTCTCTTTCTTTTCTTGAATATCTTTGTTCCTTCAGGTCCTGAATTCTGATTGAAGTAAGAACTACATTTGGTCTGCCTTTGACGCTTTACTGGGTTTGGAACTTTCAAGTAAATCAAGCCAGAAGCGATTGTTCCTAAAATGACAGTAGCACTAGTAAGATTGAAGTAATTCAGAAATGAGTTATTGGGAGATTCAAGCGAGTCAGACGGGTTATATGTGGGCAGAGTAAACGTAGTTGATATACTTGAGGCGGTGCTTATTGACATCTTTGTGCTTAATTGTGCTGTTACATAATAAGCATGATGAGGTGTTCCGCTTGAGTCAGTGAATGTGGTTGTTGTTGACGTTGTTGTGGAAGTCGTTGTGTTTGGAGATGTAGTTGCAATGGTGTCATTAGGGGAAGGAGAATTTTCAAGTGAGGTTGAAGGAGTTGATTTCCCATAAGTTAAACCCACGGCGAGAAAGGTAAAAACTAAAATGATTAGCCCAAATGAAACCCATTTTAAACTTTTCATTCTTATCAAGGTGAAATATAACGTATATCAGAGATTTAGGCTTTTATATGGCTAATATGGTCTTTGTCTTGATAATTTATTGGTTACCAGAAATCTCTGTGCCAACTGTAAAAGATTTTGTGTGCGTGGATATTGTAGTTAATTGAAGAGTTAGGTCAAAAAATCTGAAGCTATATAACCACTTACTTAATTCGGAGTCAAATTTCCTGTAAAAATGATGTTGAGGAATTTCTGGTTTTTGCCAATTTCGTTTGCTTATTCGTCCCCTGATGTCCACATCTAAGATGGGGTCTTCATTCAGCTTTTCAAAATCAAACCTAAGCTGAATTTCAACGTCTACAAGTTGGTCTTTGTATGGAAACCAACTTACAAAGTAACAGCGTTTACCTCTTGATAATGGAATTTCTTGATTAGTATCAATTCTATTCAGCCTAAAATTTGCGATTTCTTTTGGTATCTCTTTTTGTTTCTTGTTGTCAGACGTTAGAAATTCACTTAATTTGATTATTTGTGCATTCCAGTTTTAAGCGTTTGCATTAGAGAGCTGTTATTGCTAAAGTTGCTAAAGTGCGGCTTATTTCTGTATCTGTTTCTTATAGATTCTTGTTCCTTTACTGTGTCGAGGTATTGATAGGCTCATTGCATAAGCTAAACGACTTCATTGATTGGTTGCTGTCTTAATTGTGTATTTGTGCCTTTACGGGCTGTTTGTCTCCCATGTAACCTAACACTTAACCTCATGGCTGAGCGTTGCTTTTTGCTTGGCTAAGTTCTCTCGGCATGGGACTTTTTTTTGCCCGTGTCTCACCTGTTCCATAATTGGGTAGAACCCTATCGTCATAGGTGCAAGATTTGTGTTTCTTGCGTTCCTCTGTTGAGTCCGTCGTTATGGGTGCTCATTTTTGGTGAGGCAATAAAAATAGGTGTGGGGGTGTTGGTTAAATGTTGCTGTGTGGTTACTTTCGTTTTTTGAAGATTTTGGCTTCTCCAAATTCGCATGCAACTGCCCAACCATCGGCTACTAATTTGCATGCTTCTTCTATGTTTTTTGCGACCGCTGTGTTAAATTCGTCTCCTACGGGATTATGGTCCAGAAAATACTCCATCAAATGTCACCATTTGCCGTCACACAAAAGACACAGGCACCTTAAGGTCCATAATACTTTATCGCAAACAAAGCGCATCAAAGTTTTATACGGACATCCCTGCGAGAATGAATAACAAGAATTCAAATTCACATGACAAAAGAAATGCCCACTAAACTGCTGTTTTACAGAAATAACTCTATTCACCTGACCGCTAACCTGCCAATTCTAATGTTCTTACTAGAACTAATTCCGTTTACGAACTTTGTTTACTGGTTTCAGCGCAAAGAAGTAGCCACATAATTAATACTGACTGACCAATTTTTGAGTTTTCAGCGTATAGGCAGGGGTCGGTACTTTTTAGCTATGGGAATCACGTCTAAAAAGAGAGGAGGGGAGGTCAATTTTAGTTATGGGAATTACTCCTAAAATTGAGATACTGGTAGTTTTCCTTGGCAGTAGATTTAGCCATGTTATTTTCTAAGTGTTAAAACGTTCATTACAACGGGTAAAGATTTAAGTGTGACAGTCATGCTTTATCAGCAAGGTGCATTAAATGCCAACTCACGGTTCACTATCTAAAGCTGGAAAAGTCCGCTCTCAAACGCCGAAAATCCAGGCGCAACAAAAAACAGCGCCAAGCCCAAAAAACCGAAACAGACGCAACTACGAGAAACGCGTGATTCTGCAACGGAAATCTGGGCAAAACTGGATGTAAGCGTAAAGCAAAACGTTTTTTTCAAGACTAAACAACTGCATTACGCTAGTGTAGTTTATTTATCACTTAACTAAAATCATATTTTGGTATCTTCCACCTTGAAAGACAAAAACGCCTTACATGAAATCATAAACACTCTAATGGAAATGCCGCTTGCTACACGTGAAGACGCAAATCGCCTAAAAATAAAAATCGCAGCCAAATACCAACTCCAAGAGGTACCGTCAAACGCTGATTTAATAAGCCTTTTAACGCCAAAAGAAACAAAGCGCCTTTTACCTATCTTGCGAAGAAAAACCACTCGCACAATCTCAGGCGTAACAGTAGTCGCCACAATGACCAAACCCTACCCTTGCCCACAGCCGGAACCGTGCGCTTACTGCCCAGGAGGACCAAACCAAGGCTCTCCGCAAAGTTACACTGGACATGAACCAGCAGCTATGCGCGGAACCCAAAACAACTTCGACCCGTACCTGCAAGTCAGAAGCCGCATCGACCAACTCACAGCCATCGGGCACAAAGTAGACAAAATCGAGCTAATCATCATGGGAGGAACATTCCCCGCCACACCCATGCAGTACCAAACATGGTTTATCCAACGCTGCCTAGACGCAATAACCGGCAAAGACTCAGCAAGCCTGGAAGAGGCAAAAGCAAACGCTGAAACAAGCAAAACCCGCAACGTAGGTATCACCGTGGAAACGCGTCCAGACTGGGCAAAACAGCAACATGTTGACGCAATGCTTGACATGGGAGTTACACGCATCGAACTTGGCGTACAAAATCCAGATGACGAAATCTACCGCTTAGTTGGCAGAACCCACACCGTAGCCGACGTAGAAGAAGCAACACGCATCGCAAAGGATGCAGGATTAAAAATCGTTTACCACTTAATGCCTGGGATGCCAGGTTCCAACCCGCAAAAAGACATTGCCGCGTTCAAACGGGTTTTCACAGATTCAGCCTTCAAACCGGACATGATAAAAATTTACCCCTGCCTATGCATAGCCGGCACAAAAGCCTACGGCTGGTACCAAAAAGGCGCCTACAAACCCTACACAACAGAACAAGCCACAGAACTCATCGCTGAAATTAAAAAATTCATCCCGCCATGGGTAAGAGTGATGCGTGTTCAACGAGACATTCCTGCAAGGCTTATTTTGGCTGGCGTTAAAAAGAGCAACCTTCGCCAACTTGTCCATGAGCAACTCAAGGCGCAAGGTGGCAAGTGTCAATGCATCCGATGCAGAGAAGTTGGACACAGAATGACAGTCGACCACATCAAACCAGACTTAAAAAAAGTAAAAATCCAATCCCTTCGCTATGAGGCTTCGGAAGGCAAAGAAATCTTCATTTCAGCCGAAGACCAAGAAAACAAAATCCTAATAGGCTACTTACGCTTGCGCGTTCCCTCCGCAAAGGCTCATAGGCCAGAAATCACCGCTATGCCATCCGCCATTGTGCGGGAACTTCACGTTTACGGTCCACTCGTGCCAGTAGGAAAGCACTCTGCAGGCGCATGGCAGCATAAAGGTTTTGGCGCAGATTTGCTTAAAGAAGCGGAACGGTTGGCACGTGAGGATTATGATTTGAAAAAGCTTTTAGTTATAAGTGCGTTAGGAACAAGAAGGTATTACATGCGTTTCGGTTACGAACGCGATGGAGTTTACGTATCCAAAAAACTGGAGAACCCACTATGAGTCAACTTGAAAATTCAGGTTACAAGGGCTCCGCATTAGAAGCCCTAAAAAAGGCAGACTGCGAAGTTGGCGATATCATACGAGTCACCAGCAAAGGCAAAACTTACGAAGGCATCCTTATTCCACGCTCAGAACTAGGCGAAGGCACCGTCGTCATCGTTAAAATGAAAAGCGGCTACAACATAGGCATCCGCATAACACCAGACGTTAAAATTGAAAAAATTGGAAAAGGCGCAAAACCCGCCTTTGCTTCGCCGCCCCTGCCAAAACAGAACCCAGCTTTGCCTCATGTTGTGATAATGAGTACCGGCGGAACAATCGCCAGCCGAGTTGACTACCGCACAGGAGCAGTACGCTCCGCGCTTTCCGCAAGCGACCTCTACGGTGTTGTTCCTGAACTTTCTGATGTTGCTCAAGTTGACACTGAAATAGTCTTCAGCTTATACAGTGAAAACATAACTCAGAAGCATTGGAAAGAACTTGCAGAAACAGTAGCGAAACGCATACAAGAAGGCGTGGATGGCGTGGTAATTGCACATGGCACAGACACGATGGCTTACACTTCAGCTGCACTAAGCTTCGCAATGCAAAACCTGCCTGTTCCAGTAGTAGTTGTTGGCGCTCAACGTTCCTCTGACCGACCGAGCAGTGACGCAGCAACAAAC
>Ga0208819_1000459_pt1 | contig 30633 bp, 26 predicted proteins | sample June2015DPH_11_1_3_FD_184707 | JGI IMG/M metagenome (GOLD analysis project Ga0208819, IMG submission 184707) | Peatland microbial communities from SPRUCE experiment site at the Marcell Experimental Forest, Minnesota, USA - June2015DPH_11_150... | ecosystem: Environmental > Terrestrial > Soil >...
CGCCGGATGCGGCCGGGTGATCCTAATTTTTTGATTTCGAGCGACCGGCGAGAGACAGGCGGCAAGCCCGGCGCGTTGGTGAATCCCCGCTCGATGAGCCCCGACGCGCAGGACCGATGGCGGCAGGAAGTGTTGAAGCACGCTGCGACGCCCAGCGCCAAGCCTGCGCAGATCGGCCTTCTGCCGCAAACCGACGTTGACCGCAAATTCACTGCCGCGGCCCTCACGCTACCGCGCTCAGAGTACGACCTTATGGTCCGGCGCTACCGCATCGTTGACCTCTGTCTGAATCACAATTGGAAAAAGGAAGGTTACGTCTCGAAAGGCGAGTTCATGTCAGCCCTCGCCCGGCGCAATCAAACCACCAAGCGTTCGATTCAGCGCTGGGTGTGGGCATGGAATCAGGGCGAGGAGCCGCTGGAGCTGGCCCGCGAACGCCGTGGCCCGGAGCCGGGTACAGGCACGATGCTCGATGCGGATATGCGCTGTCACCTGATTCGCTGCTGGACAATCGAGAAACTCCGCCTTCGGCAGTGCTATCGCTCTCTGCTCAACTACCTTGAGGACAAGCAGCGCTCGCCGGGCTGCAAAGTTGATTACCATTATCACATTCCTTCCCGCCCTACAGTAGAGCGATTCCTTCGCTCCCTGAGCGCCCTCGATGATGCGGCGCGGCAAGGCCCGGACGCGCTGAAGGCCGCGTGTGGTCAGATTGACCGGACGTATCGCGGCCTGCATTCACTTGGCCGAGTGGACGTGGACGAATGGATTGCCGACGTTCTAGCCTACGACACTAGGCACGCTTCAAGGGTCGGTCGATTCTATGTGCTGACCTTCCTGGATGAGCGCGCGACCTTTCCGTTGGTGTGGTCGCTGGTCGAGCAGCCAAACGAGCAAGAGGAGATTGATCTGCTCTGCCACCTCATCCGCGAGTATGGAGTTCCCGGCCTGATTAACTCTGACCGTGGGCGTCTTCGCGGCCGGACTTTCGGCGGAAGATTTCTGAACCATGACCGCGCCGAAATGTATCAGGAGCGGGACGGAATCCTTGACCGCCTCGGCATCAAGCGCAACCTGCCTCGCGAGCATAATCCGCGCGGCTCTCGCCTTGAGCGCTTTCATTTAGAGCTTGCGAATTGGGCGCGGACGGTGCCCGGCTGGTGCGGGAGTGACACGAAGCAGCGCCGCATGACCGAAGCCGACGCGCGGGTAGCGGCTCACAAGCAATGGGTGCGCACGGGCCAGGGCGAGCCGCCGCTGCTCTCCCGCGACCAGCTCCTTGATCGCCTCAATCAGTTTATGGCGGAATTCCGCCAGCGCCCCTCAGATGGAAACGATATGGACGGCTTCGCGCCGGAGGTAGTGTTTCGCCAGAGCGCCCCGGCTGGCGGTTTCCGCCGCATCTCAGACGCGGAATTGGACTGGCAGACGGCAGAACATTTTCAGGTGACGATTGCCAAGGGCGGCATCGTGCAACTCCGCGACGGAAAGCGCTACTCCGATCCGCAGCTACTGCTCATGCAGGGCGAGCGCAGAGAAGCGGTGCGACTCCGCAGCGATCATGAGCAAATCTCCGTGCTGCCCTCGGCAAAAGGCCAAGAGGCCATCATCGCCAAGCGCCGGGCGCGCGTGGGCGTAAACGATCCTGACCAACTGGCGCGTGAGATGGAGTTGCAAAAGCGCCTGCGCAAGCTGGCGGGCCAGATGGTAAAGCCGCTCGATTACGGCCCGGAGTTCCAAGACGCGAGCCCCGAGCCGGAAGCGCCAAAGGCAGCGATGGTGATTCATCCCTCAGAATTTTTCGCCGCACAAGAAGCGGCGTCGCCGACGCCCGAGCAAGAAATTTCCGAGGCGGAATTTCGGATGGAGCACGACCGCTACAAAAAGCGAAAGCCCATGGACTTCGCGGACCTGGAGGATTGACCGTGCGAGAGACTGTGCGCCGCGCTCTTCAAGCGCGTCCTGAATTGACCGCCGAGCTTTACAGACGCGGCATGTTTCGCCGGGAAGAGAAAGCGGAATTCCCCGAGCAAAACAAAGTGGCCTCGCTGCGGCTCGGCCCGGTGCAATTCGCAACCTTGCTCGCTCAGGCCGATGCGCAGTTCGCCGCGCGGGCCGTGCTGCGCGGTGTGCTGAATGGTGAAGAGCTGCGCTGGCTCGACCGGCTGTTAGGACTCGCGAAGCGGAGTGACAAGCGCGAGGAGTTGGCTCGCGCTGTCGAGCGTGCGATGGAAGGGAGAAAAGGAAATGTCCGCAGTCGCCGATGAGGCGCTTCAAACTGCTCAAAACGTCCTTGTAAATTCCGTGGTAAAAAACCTCGGGAGTCTCGCCGCGCGCGCCTGGGCGAAGCATTGGATCATCACGCTTACGGCCCCGACCGGAGTCGGCAAGAGCACGGCCGTCGATTACCTGGAGCGCACGCTTCCCTTCGATCACCGTGTGATTCGCTGCAAAAATATCACGACGCGATACACCTTGCTTGAGTCCATGGGGCGGGCTCCGGGCGAGAAGTGGAAAAAGCATGGCCGCAACTGGCAGCGCGCTTCTGACCTTTACTACCGCATCGTGGAAAGGGTCAGCGAGCGCCCGTATCTTCTCATCGTTGATGAGGCGGATCGGCTGCGTATGGACTGCTTTGAAATGCTGCGCGACTTTTGGGATGACGCGCGGCTGCCGATGCTCCTGGTCGGCAACGAGGAGCTGACTGAGAAGATAAACCGCCAGCACGAGCGATTGTTTCGCCGCATCCGCGTGAGATTCGAGCAGCGCCCGCTGCGCGAGGCCGACCTGCGCAAGGTGCTTGAATTCATGGGCTATGAAATGGCAGACGAAGAGTTCGCGCTGCTTTGGAAACTGGTCGGCGGCTCGCCCGGATTCGCCGAGGCCCTGCTCGAAAACGCCAACGAAATCGCGGCCTCGCAAGGTGTGAAGCGCGGCATCGAAGCCCTTGAGGGCGCCGTGCGCTACTTCCCGACGTTTAGAAAGTAGACGGAGAAAAAGACGGAGCCCGGCCGAGGTCAAATCTCGACCGACCCGTGACCCATAAAGGAGGAATCATTCCATGAAGAGTCAAAGCAAGCTAGCCGAGAAAGCCCTTGTAGCACAGGAAATTTCAATTGGCCCAAACTTCTGCGGTCCTCGGCCTCCAGCCCTGCCAAAAATCATGACCAAAATAGATCACGAACTGGGGCTGGTCACTGACTTCAACAGCATGGCCGCCGCCCTCAATGTGCTCTATGAAGCGGCCGAAGCCGGAGACGTGGCCGCGTCTGAAGAGCTTCGTCTCCTCTCTCTCCGCGCTGTCGAACTCGCCGACCAGTTCGCAATGCCGACGCAAAAAGTCGGATGAACCGATCATGTACGCCTTTACTGAGCTCGCAGTAGGATCTTCAAAGGGGGCGCGGCTGCCCGCGCCCCAGGCCTTCATTTTAGCCTCTCATTGTGGCGCTGTGTCTTGACACTCTGTTTTAGCCTGTCTTTTGCGCGTCTGTTTCGAATACTCCTTTTGAGAGTGTGATTTCAGATAGCGTATCTGTGCGTCATTCCGCTGTCCCATTCCGCAGCGTCATTTCAGATGCCTAATTCGGGCAGCTTTAGCCACTTTCAAATTTCAGGTCACAGCCTTTTTGCCCATCAGGTCACAAACTTTTTGCATTTTTGGCAGCTATTTTAACTTAGGTCACAAACCTAAAATATGTAATTTCAGTATGTTGCGGTTGACGCGCCATAGTTTTTTTCGCCGGTCACACTTTGTGACCACCGAGCTTAGTGCTAAGTCTTTTTGTTTCAATAGAGGCTAGTCGGATGGTTTGTGACCTTGCGCACGGTTGCGCCATTAACCCTGAACCACATTGAAGCGCGCCCGTTGAAAATAAAGCATATCCGCCCAGCGCCGCCGAGATCAAGCGACACGATCCCTGACCCGTGATAAATAGCTCTCAGGCATCAGCCATCAGTGGTCAGCGAGCTGGAACTTTAGTATCCCCGGGCCTTAGCTTCTCGGCCGTTCACTTCGGCTGACATTCTTCGCTTTTATAATTCATAATTTAGAATTGATAACTCACTAAATGCCTCGCGCGCAGCATGAAGGGTGGTGTCGATGTCGGCCTCACTGTGCGCGGCGGAAATAAATGCGGCTTCGAACTGCGCAGGCGGGAAATAGACTCCCCGATCCAACAACGCGTGAAAGAAGCGGCCAAAGGCGGCGGTGTCGGATTTCTTCGCCGATGCGTAGTGGACGACCGGCCCCGCAGTGAAGAAAGCGGTGAACATTGATCCGACGCGGTTCACCGTAAGTGCCACTCCGGCTTGCTCCGCTTCCCGTTTGATGCCCGTCGCTAATTTTCCCGAGATCGTCTCCAGCCGCTCGTAAACTCCCGGGCGGCCCAAGACCTCCAGCGTCTTCGCACCCGCCGCCATGGCCAGCGGATTACCCGAAAGCGTTCCCGCCTGGTAAACGGCGCCCGCCGGCGCGACCAGGTCCATCAGCTCCGCCCTTCCGCCATAAGCGCCCACCGGCAATCCGCCGCCAATAATCTTGCCCAGGGTCGTCATATCGGGAGTGATCCCGAAAAGCTGCTGCGCGCCGCCGTAGGCAACGCGGAAGCCCGTCATCACTTCGTCAAGAATCAGGACGGTTCCCTGCTTTGCGGTGAGCGCCCGCAATTTCTCCAGAAACCCGGCCTGTGGCGCAACGCAGCCCATGTTGCCCGCCACCGGCTCCACGATCACGGCGGCGAGTTCGTTTTCGCGCACACGAAAAATCTCGTCCAGCGCGGCGAGATCATTGAAGGGCGCGGTGAGCGTGAGCTCGGCCACGGCGCGCGGCACTCCTGGGCTGTCAGGCAAGCCCAAGGTCGCGACGCCCGACCCGGCCTTCACCAGCAAGCTGTCTGAGTGGCCGTGGAAGCAGCCTTCGAATTTCAGGATCTTCTCGCGGCCGGTCGCGGCGCGCGCCACTCGCAGCGCCGAGAGCGTAGCCTCGGTGCCTGAGTTGACGAAGCGGATGCGCTCCATCGAGGGAAAGGCCTCCTGAATTTTCTCGGCCAGCTCCACCTCGCCCGCTGTCGAAGCGCCGAAGCTGGTTCCCGACTCGAGCGCCCGAGCGATCGCTTCGACCACTTCCGGGTGACAATGGCCGAGGATCAGTGGCCCCCACGAGCCGACGTAGTCGATGTAGCTCGCGCCATCGACATCGATCATGCGCGAGCCTTCGCCGCGAGCGATGTAAATGGGCTCACCGCCCACAGCACGAAACGCCCGCACCGGCGAACTCACGCCTCCGGGCATCAATCGAAGTGCCTTGCGAAACAGCTCGTGTGATTTGCGCGTCGCTGAAAAGTCTTCCATGGAACGAATTGAATCCGCATCTTATGCCGCGGCCGCACGGCGAGTCAACGCCGGTTGCCGCTCCGTCGTCTCGCGCGTGATAAAATAAATCATGAGGGGCGGACTGAGCGGCTTTATGGGTGTTGAGAAAATCATTCCGGTCGAGCGATCAGTCGAAATCGCGAACGGTCTGAAACGGGAAGGCAAGCACGTGGTTTTCACCAACGGCTGCTTTGACCTGCTGCACCCTGGCCATATTCGATATCTCGCCGAGGCGCGCTCGATGGGCGACGTTCTGATTGTGGCCGTCAACAGCGACCGTAGCGTGCGCGAGCTGAAAGGCCCTGGACGTCCGATTTTCCCTGAACGCGAGCGGGCGGAAATCCTGGCGGCGCTCCAGGCTGTGGATTTCGTCACCATCTTTGATGAACTCACTCCGCAGACCCTGATTGCGCGCATGCTGCCCAACGTGCTGGTGAAGGGCGGCGACTGGGAACTAGATCAGATTGTGGGCCGCCCCGAAGTCGAAGCAGCGGGTGGCAAGGTAGTGGCCATCCCCGCGAGTCCGGGGTTTTCCACCTCGTCGCTCATCAAGGCTGCGATCGAGAATTTCCGAGCAATCACGTAAGCACGATGCCTCACTTTCGATCCCTTGTACAACCGGTTCTGGATGATCCTGCCTACCGGGCGGTCTTGGCGGCAATCACGGATTTCGCCGCCGGGACGGGCTCGCGCCCCGCTCCGGTTCTCGCCGGCCTGACACCGACCGCGAAGGCTCTCGTTTGCGCTGGACTCGCGCACGACCTTGCTCGACCCTTGATCGTGCTGACCGGCGACAACGACTCCGCCGACCGTCTGCGGACCACGGCGGCCACGTTCTTTTCCTGGCTCGAGGGAGAGGGCGCCGAGTCGGCGGTCAGTTCCCTGCCCGCCTTCGATTGCTCACCTTATGAGAGCCGCTCTCCGCATGCCGAGATTTCGGAGCGGCGCGCCGTGGCGCTGTGGAATCTGGCGTGCGGCTGGACGCGCATTCTTTTCGTGCCCCTCGCGGCGACGCTGGGGCGCTTTCGCGACGGTGTGTATTACCGCTCGCTGGCGCTGGAATTCAAGCTGGGTGACGAGGTGATCCTGGATGACCTGGTCGAACACCTCAAGGGCGTAGGCTACGAGGCGGGCGAGCCAGTGGAAGACGTCGGGCAATATTCCTTACGCGGCGGTATCGTCGACGTTTTTTCGCCCGAATCCGAATGGCCGGTCCGCATCGAGTTCTTCGGCGACCGGATTGAGTCCATGCGGCAATTCGATCCCTCCACCCAGCGGTCGCGAACGACCGTGCCTATGGCGCGTCTATTACCACTCATCGAAACGAAGCGATCTCCGCAATTCTTTCAACAGCTCGTGCGGACGATGATCGAGCGCCAAACACTCGCCCGTCCGCCAGTTGGCGGGCGCGACAGCTCGACGGAGCCGGAATGGGCGGCACTCTATTCCGGCCCGTTTCCCGGTTGGGAGTTTTTGGCCCCGCTCGTCGATTCCCATTCTCATCACCTGCCGGCATTGTTCCAGCAACCCGTGTTGGTGTGGGACGAATGGCAGGAACGAAATGAGCAACTCACAAAGATCATCGAGGACTTTGCGGCGCGATACGACGAGGTCCGCGACACGGTTCCAGCGCCTCCGCGTCCCGAAGAGGTTTTTCTGACCTGCGATGAGTTCTGGGATGCGGTGAAGGGCATGGCCTGCGTGTCACTCAGAGAATTGGCGATCGAGGCGCAACCCCAGGCCATTGAGCAAGTGCTCGAACTTGTGCTGGCCAGCCAGCCCGCGCCGAAATATCACGGCGCCGTAAAGACCATGATGCAAGATCTTGGTGACCGTCGAGGCCGGCACGAGGCGATCGCGTTTGTTGTTCCCAGCGGAGGGAAAGCCGATCGGTTGCGCGAGATTTTGAAAGAGTACGAAGTGCCTTTCGAAACTGCGAAGGACATGGCGCTGGCACCAAGCGCGACCGAGGACGTGGCCAAGATGGCCGCGCCAGTTGAAGTCTCCGCCGCTTTGCCCGTAACCCTCGCGCGGGGCGAAATGGATGAAGGCGTGGCGTTCCCTGGGCTGAACATCCTGTTTCTCTCCGACAACGATTTATTTGGCGGGTTCGCATGGGGCGGGCACCCGCGCAAGGAACGCTCCGCCGTTTCCAGCTTCCTTTCCGATTTGAGCGACCTGAAAGTGGGCGACTACGTCGTGCACGTCGACCACGGCATTGGTCTTTACCAGGGTTTGCGGCAACTTGGCGTCGAGGGAAAGCCGCTCGATTTCATGCTGCTCACTTATCAGGACGATGCCCGGCTTTACGTGCCGCTGGAACGGCTGGATTTGGTTGAGAGATACCGGCAGAGCGGGGATGCGGCGAAGCCCACGCTCGATCGTCTGGGCGGCGCGACCTGGGCGCGCACCAAGTCGCGCGTCAAGCGCTCGCTGCGCGATATGGCCGAGGAACTGCTGCGGCTATACGCCGAGCGCAAGATGCGCGGCGGGGTTCCCTTCAGCCCAGACACCGCCTGGCAGCGCGAGCTCGAAGACGCTTTTGAATTCGAAGAGACGCCTGACCAGTTAACGGCGCTCGCCGATATCAAGAACGATCTCGAGAGTCCTCAACCCATGGACCGCCTGCTGTGCGGCGATGTGGGCTACGGCAAGACCGAGCTTGCCATGCGCGCCGCATTCAAGGTGGTGCAGGACGGCAAACAAGTCGCGGTGCTCGCTCCCACGACTGTCCTGAGCTTCCAGCACTTCACCACATTTCTCAGGCGAATGGCCGCCTTCCCAGTCCGCATCGAAATGCTCAGCCGCTTTCGTTCACCCGCCGAGCAAAAGCAGATCGTCGCGGAGGCGGAAGCGGGACGGGTGGATGTCCTGATCGGCACCCACCGGCTGCTGTCTAAAGACCTCCGCTTTCGCGATCTGGGGCTGCTGGTTGTGGATGAAGAGCAGCGATTCGGCGTCGCCGCGAAAGAGAAACTGAAGAAGCTCGCTGCCGGTGTGGACGTCCTGACCATGTCCGCCACACCCATCCCGCGCACGCTGCACATGTCGATCGGGGGCCTGCGCGATCTCTCGGTGATTGAGACACCGCCGCGCGGCCGGCTGGCGATCCAAACTGTGGTTGCTCCGTTCAGCGACGGCGTGGTGCAAGGCGCCATCTTGCACGAAATGGAACGGGCGGGCCAAGTTTTCTTCGTCCATAACCGTGTGGAGTCCATTTTCAGCATGGCCGCGCTGCTCCAGCGGCTGGTGCCGTCGGCACGGATCGGCGTCGCGCACGGCCAGATGGGTGAAAAAGAGCTGGAGCGTGTGATGCTGAAGTTTATCCAGGGCGAATACGATGTGCTGGCCGCCACCGCCCTCATCGAGAACGGCTTGGACATCCCGCGCGCCAACACCATGATCGTAAACCACGCGGACCGATTTGGGCTGGCGGACTTATATCAGCTTCGTGGGCGCGTCGGACGCTCCAACCGCCGCGCCTACGCGTATTTTCTGATTCCATCGCAAGACGCCCTCACGCCCACCGCCAAGCGGCGACTGGCTGCTCTGAAGGAGTTTTCCGACCTCGGCGCCGGCTTCCGTCTCGCCGCGCTCGACCTGGAACTGCGCGGCGCCGGCAACCTGTTAGGAGCGGAACAATCGGGCCATATGAACTCCGTCGGCATTGACCTGTATCTGCAAATGCTCGAGCAGACGGTAGAAGAGTTGAAGGGTGCGCCACCCAAGCTCGAAGTCCGCGCGGCGCTGAATCTGGGCCTCGATATCAAAATTCCCGACACCTACATTGTTGACGAAAGCCAGCGCCTGCGCATGTACAAGCGAATCTCCGGCCTGTCGCATTCAGACGCTCGAACCGAACTCGAAGCGGAATTGACGGACCGCTTCGGCGCGATCCCGGCGTCCGTCTTCAACCTTTTGAACTATGCCGTTTTGAAATCGGTGGCGGAGGCGCTACTGGTGCAATCGATCGAAAGAAAAGCGGACCAAATCTGGATCCGCTTTCACCCCCAAGCGCCGATCGATCCGGCCAAACTCACTCAGTTCGTGCACCGCCATCGCGACGCCAGTTTCCGGCCCGACGGTTCGTTGCGCTTCCATTTCAAAGCACCGGAAGCTTCCTTGCCCGAGCAACTTGCAAGCACCTTGCAGCAACTACATAAATAGCATTAAGATGGATGGGACAAGGTCGCAGGCACGCGGCCGCTTTGACCAAGACGGCGGGGCGTTTCCCGGAAAGGTTTGAAGGATGATGAATGGAAAGTGGATTTTGACGGCGGGAGTTGTAGGTGCCTCACTGGGGCTCGCTCCCGCATTATTGCACGGCAGAATCGTCGAGCGGATTGTTGCCCGCGTTAACAACGAGATTATTACAGAGAAGCAATTCGAAAGGGAAAAACAAAAGCTGCGGACGCAGCTCGCCGAGCAATACACGGGCGCCGAACTCGAGCAGGCCTATCAGGAGCAGAGCAAGAATCTGCTTCGCGATCTCATCGACCAGGACCTGATGGTGGAGAAGGCCAAAGACCTCGACATCAAAGTGGAAAGCGATGTCGTGAAGCGCCTGGACGAAATTCGCAAAGATGGCCATTTCGCCACCCAAGAGGAGCTGCAAGCCGAGGTTGAAAAGCAGGGCTTGGTTTGGGAGGACTTCGAGGACGGGGTTCGGCGCCAGATCATGATGCAGGAAGTGATTGGCCACGAAGTGGGCTCTCACGTCTCTGTGACCCGCGAAGATGGCCGCAAGTATTACGAAGCGCATAAGAACGAGTTTGTCTTTCCGGAAGGGGTTCACTTGGCCCAAATCCTGATTTCAACCGAAAACCGGAAGCCCGAAGAAGCGCAACAACGGGGGAAGGAAGCACTCGCCGAAATCAAAGCCGGCGCGAAATGGGCGGAAGTGGTCAAGAAATACTCCGATCAAGAAAAGGCCGGCGAGGGCGGCGATATCGGCTTTGTCAAAACTGATTCCTTGGCGCCGGCCCTCGCTGAGGTTATCTCCAAGTTGGACGAGGGCCAAACCACGGAATTGATCGAGACCAAGTTTGGACCTGTCATTCTGAAGGTCCTCGAACGCCGCAAAGAGGGCATGGCTAAATTCGAAGACGTCGAGCCGCGGATCACCAATATGCTTTATGACCAGCAAATGCAGCCGGCGTTGCGCGACTACCTCCGGACCCTTCGTAAGGAGAGCTTTATCTACCTGGCCCCGGGCTATGTCGATACCGGAGCGGAGCGCCCCACGCCGCTCACCGCATCCAGAACAACGCCATGAAACATACTTTCATCGCGGACCTCAAGCCGGAGACGACGGTCCGGACCGCGTTTCTCGTCAACGTCAAAGAACGCAAAACAGCGGCGAATGGGAGCGCCTATCTGGATCTTTCGCTGCGCGATTCGACCGGATTGATAGCAGCGAAACTCTGGGACTGCGACCGTTTCAACTTGGAATTTGAGGCGGGCGATGTCGTGAACGTCGATGGCGCGGTGGAAGAGTACCGCGGGGCGAATCAGATTCGAGTTCGCAGGATCTCGAAATGTCCTCCGGAAGAATTCGACCTCCGCGATTACCTGCCGCGCTCCAAGCGGGATCCGGAAGAGATGTACGCGGCGCTTCTGGAACGTTTACGCGCCATGCCGGAAGGACCGCTGCGAACCTTGCTGCTGGCGGTGACGGAAGACCCGCTCATTGCCGAAAAATATAAGCTGGCGCCCGCTGCCACAACCTACCACCATGCCTTTCTGGGCGGATTGCTCGAGCACGTATCGTCGCTGCTTCAACTTGCTGACCGGGTTTGCGACCACTACGAGTCGCTGGACCGCAATCTGATCCTGGCCGGCGTGGTGCTGCATGACCTGGGAAAGATCGAAGAATTGAGCTTCACACGTGGATTCACTTACACCACACGAGGGCAACTGCTCGGCCACATCACAATCAGCGTGGAACTCATCGGCGAAAAGATCAGGCTCATTCCCGACTTCCCGCCTGCCTTGCGCGATAAACTCGAGCACATCATTCTGTCGCATCACGGCAAAGCGGAATTCGGCTCTCCGCGAGAGCCGATGTTTCCCGAGGCGCTGGCGGTTCATTACCTCGACGACCTGGATTCGAAGCTGGAGAGCATGCGCGCGCAGTTCGCGACGGACAAGGATCGTGCGGGCGACTTCACCTCGCGCAACCGCGCGCTGGGCCGAGAACTTTTGAAGCCCGCGCCGGCAGCGACAGTTTCGGAAGCTGCCATCGTATCGGCAGCATCGGGAGCCGCCAGCCAATCTGCAACCTCAGGTCTATCGAATCCAACACCGGGCGCACAACCAAAGCTTGCGTTTCTCGATGGCCAGGAAAAATCGTAACCATCGCCTCGATCTGCCGCCTCTGGAGCTCCGGTGCATGAAAGCGCTGTGGGCTTTGGAAAAGGCCACCGTCCACGAAATCCGCGCCCAACTCTTGCCCGAGCGGCCGCTGGCTTACACCACGGTGATGACGGTGATGGGCCGCTTGGTTCACAAGGGCGTCGCCGAGCGGGAGAAACATGGGCGTTCGCACTTGTATCGTCCGTTGGTCAACGAGGAATCCGTTCGCGAGCATGTGTTGAATCAGTTTGTTGAGACTTTCTTTCGAGGCTCACGAGACGAGCTCCGGCGCTATCTCGAAAATGGCACGAAGGCGGCAAGGCAGACGGTCACCGTGCAACCTGTTCTTGCAGATCAGTCGAAAGGCGCGGCGCGCGGTTCCACCAGCACAACGACCAACGAAGCAGAAATTGACACTTCGCTTTTGTAGGCAGCCGAATGACCCAGGCATCAAATGACTCGACGGCGCCGCTGTTTCAGAGCGCCATCCAGCGCATCATCCCGCACCGCTACCCGTTTATTCTGATCGACCGTGTCCTCGAGTTTGAGCCGGGCCGGCGAATCTCCGGGATCAAGACTTTCTCGGCCGACGGCGCCGAGTCTCAAGGCTATTCTCCGGAATCGCACCTCGTCCCAGCGGGCATCCTCATCGAAATGGTGACCCAACTGGGCGCAATCCTGGTGCTTCAGCGTCCCAACATGGAAGGCAAGCTGGCGGTCATTTTACAGGTGCCCGCCGCAACGATGTTGAAGCCGGTTCACACGGGCGACACCTTGCGGGTGGAGGCAGAAGTGGTGAAACTCCGCGAGAACTTCGGAGAACTGCGGGGCGCCGCATACCGCGATGGCGAGCGCGTGGCGGAAGGCCAGATGCGCTTTGCCGTTGCCAACCGGGGCGATTTCTTGACACAATGAGCGAACGATGACCTTCGAGCAATTGTCTATTCGCGACGTGGTGGTGCGGCCGGGGCATATCCTGGCGCCGATGGCGGGCATCACGGACACGGTTTTCCGCCGTTTCATCAAGCGCCTGGGCGGCTGCGGCCTGATCATGACGGAGTTTGTGTCGAGCGAAGGCATGCTTCGGGGCAATATGAAATCGCAGCGCTATCTGCACTACACTGAGGAAGAGAGGCCGATCTCGGCGCAGATCTTCGGCGCCGATCCCGCGCATCTTTCCGAAGCGGCTCGCAAGATCCAGGACTTGGGCTTCGACTTGGTCGACCTGAACCTGGGCTGTCCGGCCAAGAAGGTGGTCAAGTGCGGGGGTTCCGGCTTGTTGCGCGAGCTGAATTTGCTGGAACAAATCCTGAAACAAATCCGCACGGCCGTCACGATACCCTTCACCATCAAGATCCGAATTGGCTGGAACGACGAAGAGATCGTCGCAGTCCCGGTGGCAAAACTCGCGGAAGACTGCGGCGTGGAGGCGATCTCCGTTCACGGCCGCACTCGCGTGCAGGGATTCAGCGGTCGCGCTCGCTGGGAGGTCATCCGCGAGGTTAAATCAAGTGTCGGAATTCCCGTGATCGGCAACGGCGACGTGATGACGCCGCGCGACGCCCAGGCCCTTCGAGAGCAGACCGGCTGCGATGCGGTGATGATTGGCCGCGCTGCTTCATCGAACCCATGGATCTTCCGCCAAATGGCGGATTACTTCCGCACCGGCGAGTATGCCGAGCCCACTGACGCGGACCGCTACGATATGATCCGTACCTACTACCGTATGCTGGTAGAAGAAGACACACCCGGCGCCATCGGCAAGATGAAGCAATTCGCGAGCTGGTTCACGCACGGAGTTCGACACGGTGCCGACCTGAGAAGACGAATTCAAGGCGCGCCCGACCCTCAAGTCGTTCTGGAACTCGTCGATGATTTCTTTACCGCGGCACTGCCGGCGGCCGAAGCCGCGCTCGAGATCGAAAGCCAAGCCCTCCAGGGGGAAACGTATGTCTGAGCCATCGAGGCCGAGCGGAATAGATCAACGCAGCCAGAAGAGAATTGAGGCGGCGGTCCCCGTCCACATTCGCGGAGTGGACGCGAACGGGGTGGCGTTCGACGATTCGGCCGAAGCCCTGGAGGTCAGCCGGCGCGGTCTCTCTCTTCTGACCAAGCGAAACTTGCCCGTTTTGACGTCGGTCACCGTCGTCCTTCCTGGACGCGGGCCCAAACGGCCAGGTGAAGGCCCGTCCGATTTCTTTGCGAATGCCTCTGTGGTTCGAGTGGCCAAGGAAGGTGAACTGAACCGAGTGAGTATTCGATTTATTGGAGCAACCCTGACTACCTATTCGGCGGAGATCGGATAACTTCGCCGTCTGTTGCTGGGCGCGCCAAACTTCAAGGCGAAGAGCGCGACGCGCGCCCCTTCTCCATTTGCCACTGTCGGTAAGCCTCACTCTTGGAGATTCCGCGCCGCCGCGCCACGACTTTCAAGGCCTCGCGCTCTTCCAGCCCTTCGCCGACCATCACGCCCTCGATCTCTTTGCGGATGGACTGAGCCGGGCGCCCTTTCTTTGGCTCCGCAGACGCGGTCCCCAGCAGAACGGTGATCTCACCCTTGACCGGCTTCCGTTTCAAAACCTGGAGCACTTCGGAGGCGGTGCCGCGGACAAACTCCTCGTGTAACTTGGTGACCTCGCGCGCCACCACCACGGGCCGATCCCCGAGGATTTCCGAAACGTCGTGCAGCATCTCAACCAAACGGTGGGGTGCCTCGTAGAAAACCAGCGCTTTATTGGCGCTCGCGATCTCCTCCAGGCTTTTTCGTCGCGCCGATTTCTTCGAAGGCAGGAAGCCAAGAAAGCGGAACTTGTCTACGGGCAGGCCCGAGGCCGAAATCGCCGCCACAAACGCCGAGACACCGGGCACGGGTATGACAGGGATCTCGTGACGAATCGCCAGATGGACCAACCGATAACCAGGGTCTGAGATCCCAGGCATTCCTGCATCCGAGACCAACGCGATCTGGCTGCCCTCTTCCATCTGGATCACGAGTTCCGGCGCGCGCGTCATTTCGTTGTGCTGATGGTAGCTGATGGTCCGCGTCGGAATGGAGTAGTGATTGAGAAGCTGCTGCGTTCGTCGAGTATCCTCACAGGCGATCAAATCCACTTCCTTGAGGGTGCGGATGGCGCGCAGAGTGATGTCCTCCAGGTTGCCGATGGGTGTCCCTACAACGAAAAGCTTGCCGCTAGTACCGTTTTGGGGAATCCGGGCGGGCCGGCCGTGACCATCACGCGACATAGGCTCTCGAGCACCTCAATTCACTGGGGGTGTTCAAATGAAGTCTATCAATTCGCCGGTAAAGGCGCAATGCCGCGTTGAGACTCGCGAGCCCCCGGAACCAATCCGGCTCGGTTTTTGACGCCCATTTTGAGGCCTGCTACAATGGCAAGGAAAGATCGAAGAGGAGGATTGCTTGCCCCTTTACGAATATCGGTGCCGGAAGTGTGGTGCGGAGTTTGAAAAGATCAGGAAGTTCTCTGATCCCCACCTCACCAAGTGCGAAAAATGCGGCGGCCAGCTCGAGCGGTTGCTTTCTTCCCCTGCCTTCAAATTCAAGGGCACCGGATGGCACGTTACCGACTACCCCAGCAAAAGCTCTCCTGCGGAGAAGGAAAAAAGGGAAAAGGAAAAAACAGACGCCGCGCCCTCGGGAAAGAGCGACAAAGGCGCTGTCGACAAATCAGGCAAATCGTCAACCGGCGATACTACGAAATCTACAGACCCTTCGGCGGCCACAAAGCCGGCAGATTCTAAATCTCGTCCTCGCAAATAGAGGTTTTCAATTCATCGAAAACGGACTCGGCGGCACCCGGTTACTTCTCAATTTCCAAGAGACTCACTCGCTTACTTTTCCGGCCATGCACCAAGCAACCGCCGAAGCGTTACTAGTTGTCACAGATGATAGGCGTTGTGATCCGCCACCAGCAGGGCTTCGCGCAGAATCGTCTGGCCGCTACCATGTGGGATGAGGGCAAACAGGTCCGTGGACTTATCCGCCACAAGCTTCTCCGTCCCTTTCAGGTCGGCACGAAATGCTTTGACGGACTTATCCCAAGCGGCAGCCGAAGGCGGCGAGTCTTGGCGCGGCCAGTAGTCGGAGGGAAAACTCAGCTCCTTATATTTGGGGTTACGGCAAAAATTCAGAATGTCCCACTGGGCGATCCGCATGTGCTCAAGCAGGCTCCAGGCCGTGTGCGGCAAGCCGGCCGGCTTCGCGCCTCTGAGCTTGGCCGGAAAACTAGCCACTGCCGCGTCAAAGTTCAGATGCGCTCCGCCACCTCGCAGCAGGTAGAGCAAGTGTTCTCGTAAAGCCTTGTTCTCATCTTTCATGTGTAGCCTCACGACTTAAACCAGCTCGGTGATAAGTTACTTGGTCAGAGCTTCAGGGACTTAAGGTATTTTCGGAACGGCTTACCTAAATCGTCGCGCTGGAGGGCAATTTCAACCGTCGCCTTGAGAAATCCGAGCTTGTCACCCGCGTCGTGGCGCTTTCCTTCGAACATATATCCATAAATATCTTCCTTCTTGAGGAGGCGTTTCAGAGCGTCAGTCAACTGGATCTCGTTGCCGGCGCCCGGTCGCGTGCTGGCCAGTTCTCGGAAGACGGCCGGGGTCAGAATATAGCGCCCGATCACAGCGAGGTTGGAGGGTGCTTCCGCTACTGCGGGTTTCTCCACCATGTCATCAATTCGGTAGAGCCGCCCGTTCAATTCCTTATCCGGCACCAGCCGCCCACGAATAACGCCATACTGCGACACCGTTCTCCTTTCGACTCGTTCAATCGCCACAACGCTTGCTCCGTATCTCGCATAGACATCGATCATCTGCTTGAGAACCGGCACTCGGCTCTGTACCACGTCATCGGACAGCAGGACGGCGAAGGGCTCGTCGCCCACCAGATTGCGCGCAACAAGAATGGCGTGCCCCAGCCCACGTGGATGTTTTTGGCGAACATACACCATCTCCGTCAGCCCGGAGATCGATTGCACTTGCCTGCGCAAATCTTCCTTGCCGCGTCCAGCCAGTTCTTGCTCCAGCTCGACGGACACATCAAAATGATTCTCAATGGCGTTTTTCCCGCGCCCGGTCACGAAGATCACCATTGGAATGCCGGACCCCGAGACCTCCTCCACCGCGTATTGCACAAGGGGCTTATCGACAATCGGCATCATTTCCTTCGGCTGCGCTTTGGTCGCCGGCAGGAAGCGTGTGCCCAACCCGGCCACCGGCAGTACGGCTTTTCGAATCGTCATCTTCACCTCGAAAACTTTTCGTCCGCGACGCGTATGCTAACATACTAACAAGGAAGAAGGTCAGATGTTGGTTCTGGGAATTGAGTCCAGTTGCGACGAAACGGCGGCGGCCGTCGTTGAGAACGGAGAACGAATTCTGTCCAACGTCGTGGCGTCTCAGGTTCTGACTCACCAGAAGTATGGAGGAGTGGTACCGGAACTGGCGTCACGAGAGCACTTGAGGCGCATCGCGCCGGTGGTCGAGGAAGCTTGCCGCCAGGCCGGCGTCGGACTCGCCGACATCGAGGGCATCGCCGTCACCGAAGGCCCGGGCTTGATCGGCTCGCTTCTCGTAGGCCTGGTCTATGGTAAGGCTCTCGCGCTCGCTCTGGGGAAGCCGTTAATCGGTGTCAACCACCTGGAAGGTCACATCCAGTCTGTGCTGCTGGAAAACACACGTGCGTTGCACGAAGGCCGCGAGACTCATGAGGCGCGCCTTCCGGCCGTGGCGCTTGTGGTCTCCGGCGGCCACACCTCACTATTCCGGGTTGAAGCAGCAAGACCTGAAGTAGGCAGTCGGCACAAGGCAGTAGGCAGCGGGGAGCCGGGATTCGGGGTTCGGGTTTCGGGGTTCGAAAAACCAGCGCCGTCTTCGGGAGATGTGCAGCCAACTTCTGCGAAACCGGAAACCCAAAATCCGAATCCCGAATCTAATCTGCCTTCTGCCTACTGCCTACCGCCTACTGCTTTCTCCTACACCCGGCTCGGACAAACCCGCGACGACGCGGCCGGCGAGGCCTTTGACAAGGTTGCGAAGCTGCTGGCTCTAGGCTATCCGGGCGGGCCGGTGATTGATAACCTGGCGCGATTCGGAAACCCACGCGCTGTGGAGTTTGGCCGAATTCGCATGAAGGGCAACCCACTCGACTTCAGCTTCTCCGGCCTCAAGACTGCGGTGCTCTATCGCCTGCGCGGCACCGCACTCGAAACCGAGGCTCAGGAACGCCGCGCCTGGACAAAGACCACGAGGCAACCGGCGATACATGACATTCACGCCCACTGCTCCGCCGCAACTCTCGATCTGATTGCAAGCTTTCAGCACGCCGCGATCACGGACTTGGTTGAACGCACTCTGATTGCGGCAGACAGCCAAGGCGTGGATACAATTCTGGTCTCCGGAGGCGTAGCCTGCAATTCCTTACTCCGCGAGCTCTTTCACCAAGCCGCCGCGTCGCGCGGGCTGCGAGTTTTCTTTCCCTCGCCGGCCCTCTCAACCGATAACGCCGCCATGATTGCGGCCGCAGGCTACTACCGCATCGCGGCCGGCCTCACCGCCGACGCTTCCCTGACCGCGCACGCGTCTCTTCCGCTCGGGACGGAGAATCTAGAAGCTGGAAGTTAGAAGTTCGAATAAAGTGCGCAGGCAACATTCGCTTCGTCATTCTAGCTTCTAACTCCTAGCTTCTAGCTTCCCTTTGTTATCACTCATCATTCATAATTCCCACTATGCGCGTCGCCGTAGACACCGGCGGAACCTTCACCGACTGTGTGGTGCTCGAAGGCTCCGAAATCAAGATACTCAAGGTGTTTTCAACTCCGGACAATTCCGCTCGAGGAATTCTCGAGGGCGTGCGCCGCCTCGCCGGAGAATCAGCGCCCGGCGAGCCCGTGGATATTATTCACGGCACAACGGTGGGTACAAACAGTCTGCTCGAGCGGCGCGGAGCGCGCGTCGCCTTAGTGACCACCGCGGGATTTGAAGATCTGATCGAGATTGGAAGGCAAAGCCGGCCGCGGCTTTACGATCTGAATGTTCGGAGAGAGCCGCCTCTCGTTCCGCGCCCGTATCGCTGGGGAGTGCGCGAGAGAGTCACCGCCGCGGGCAAGATTCTGGCGCGGCCGTCATCAGGAGAGCTGAAGCGTCTCGTGCGCGCGCTTCAGCGCTCCGGCGCCGAATCCGCAGCTGTCTGTTTCCTTTTTTCGTTTCGCAACCCGCATAACGAACGCCTCGTGGCACGCGCCCTTCGCCAGTCGGGATTGCCGGTCAGCGTGTCTCACGAAATTCTGCCGGAGTTTCGTGAATACGAACGGCTGTCAACAGTTGTCATCAATGCGTATTTGGCACCCCGGCTGGGATCGTACCTCGCTAACCTTGCCCGCCAAGCGGAAGCGAGCACTCTCCCTTCCGCGTCCGCGTCGATCCTCGCGACGAATCCAACAGCACAGCGTGAAAAAGTCCGCGCTCGCCATCGTTCTGCGGGCCGCATTTATGTTATGCAATCGAACGGCGGAATCACGACCGCCGAGCGCGCGGCGCGCGAGCCGGTCCGCACCATTCTCTCCGGCCCCGCGGGCGGCGTGGTGGCTGCGGCGCGGCTCGCAGAGAGCCTTGGAATCAGGCGCGTTATCAGTTTCGATATGGGAGGGACCTCGACCGATGTATGTTTGCTCGATGGCCCTCCGCGCACGACGCGCGAAACAACCTTGGCGGATTTGCCCGTGGCCGTGCCGGTGCTCGATGTTCACTCCGTGGGCGCGGGTGGCGGCTCACTGGCGCGCGTGGACGCGGGCGGCGCGTTGCGAGCCGGACCCGAGAGCGCGGGCGCGGTGCCCGGTCCCATCTGCTACGGACGCGGCGGCACTCGGCCCACGGTCACCGACGCCCATCTGCTTCTTGGCCGGTTGGACCCAGACCATTTCTTGGGTGGCGCGTTCAGGCTCGACCTGCCGAGAGTGGAAGACTGTTTCGCCCAGTTCCTGCACGGCCTGCCGCGGAACCTCCGCGCCTCGGGTCCCAAGTCGCCGCTGGAGCTCGCCCGCGGGATCGTCTCGGTCTCAAACGCCACCATGGAGCGCGCCCTGCGGGTTATCTCAGTGGAACGTGGGCACGACCCTCGCGATTTCACACTGATCTGTTTTGGAGGCGCCGGCGGGTTGCACGCCGCCGACTTGGCACGCTCCCTGGGGCTCGCAGGAGTCATCGTCCCTCGCCACCCGGGCGCATTTTCAGCGTTGGGCATTTTGCTTTCCGACATCGTCAAAGATGTCTCGCAATCGGTGTTGCTGACTGTTCCTGAATCAGGGGAGGCCGGAGGCAGGAGCGCAGCTTCGTCCCCGAAGTTCCAGAGCTTCCTCGAGCAACTTCGGCGACGCTTCGATTCGATCGAGCGCCGGGCACGCATCGACTTACGCCGCGAGATCTTCGACACCCAGCGGCTCAGAATTGAGCGCGGCTTGGCTGTCCGCTACGTCGGCCAAGCTTATGAACTTTCAGTTCCCTTTACGCATGACTTTTGCGGCCGCTTCCATTTGGAGCACGATAAGACCTATGGCCATTCGCAACCGGGAAGGCCGATTGAGATCGTGAGTTTGCGAGTCCGCCTCGCGCTGCCCACGCCTCAACCGCCGCGACGGCCAGCGACGTTTAGCCGCCCACGAAACTCTAGCCTCGCAGTAAATACGGAAAAGCCCGTTTGGTTTGAGAGCAGGTTCCGGCCAACCCGGCTCTACGATCGCGAGCGGCTCACACCTGGCGCACGATTTACGGGACCCGCCATCGTCTTCGAATATAGCTCAACGACTGTGGTTCCTCCCGACTTCACTTGCTCGGTCGACGAGCACTTGAACTTGGGGCTGGCTCAACATGCGCACTGACGCGGCCGAACTCGAGATCTTCAAGAACCTCTTCCACTCGGTTGCGGAGGAGATGGGCGCTGCCCTTCGCCGGTCCGCCTTTTCTCCCAACATCAAAGAACGGCGTGATTATTCCTGCGCCGTGTTCGACGGAGCGGAGCGCGTGGTGGCGATGGGCGACCACATGCCCGTCCATCTCGGCTCGATGCCCATGTCCGTGGCGGCCGCTATTCACGCGCTCGACCTCGGGCCGGGCGACATCGCCATGCTGAATGATCCTTACGCGGGCGGGACGCATCTGCCCGACATCACCCTGGTCATGCCAGCGTTTGCTGGCGCTCGGCCAGGGAAAACGCGCACTCGCGGGGCAAGCCGAACTCGGCCGGTATTCTATGTCGCCAATCGCGCGCACCATTCTGATATCGGCGGCGCGCAACCGGCCTCCATGGGATTGAGCGAAGAAATCTACCAAGAAGGGTTGCGTATTCCGCCCGTCGCGCTCATGCGAGCCGGGAAGATTCAACGCGACGTTCTGGCCATGGTGCTCGCCAACGTCCGAACACCGCGCGAGCGCGAGGGCGACCTTGCGGCGCAAATTGCCGCGTGCCGTCTGGGCGAGCGCCGCCTCGCGGAGCTCGTCGAAAAATACGGCAGCGCCAAGACCGAGTTTTATCTGGAGGCCCTTCAGCAATACTCGGCCCACTTGATGCGCGAAGCTCTGGCGCGCATTCCCGAAGGCGTCTATCGCGCCGAGGACTTTCTCGACGACGATGGATTCTCCCGCCAACCCGTGCGTTTGCGCGCCACCATTCGCATCCGCCGAGGGCGAGCAACCGTCGATTTCGCCGGATCCTCACCAGCATGTCGCGGCAGCGTAAACGCGGTGCTGGCCATTACCTACTCGGCCGTGTTCTACGTCTTTCGCTGTTTGCTCGGAGAAGATGTTCCGGCCTGCGCGGGACTGATGGCGCCGATCGAACTGCGAGCGCCGCAGAACAGCGTCGTCAACGCCCAAGCGCCCTCCGCCGTCGCGGCCGGCAATGTGGAAACGTCACAGCGGATTGTCGACGTGCTTCTGAAAGCCCTCGCGCAAGCGCTTCCCGACCGCATCCCCGCCGCCAGTTCCGGAACCATGAACAACGTGTCGTTCGGCGGGAGTCACGTGCAGCCGGGCTCGGGCTCAAAGGAACCCTTCGCATACTATGAAACGATCGCCGGCGGCATGGGTGCCCGGCCCGCCGCCGACGGCCTGAGCGCAGTTCACACTCACATGACGAACTCATTGAATACTCCGATTGAGGCGCTCGAGTCAGCGTATCCTGTCCGCGTCAGGTCATACTCTATTCGGCGCGGCTCGGGCGGCGCCGGGCGTTTTCGTGGCGGTGACGGCATTGTCCGCGAGATCGAGTTCCTCTCTGATGTCCGCGGCAGCATCCTTTCGGACCGACGCCGTTTTCAGCCTTATGGACTGCACGGTGGAAAGCCGGGCCGACCGGGCAAGAATCGATTGATTCTCCCCGGCGGGCGGATTCTTGCTCTGCCATCCAAAGCAGTCTTCGCCGCTCCCAAAGGAAGTGTGCTGAGCGTCGCAACGCCAGGCGGCGGGGGATGGGGAAGAACAAAGCAGAAATCAGAAATTAGAAATCAGAAGAAAACCGGGCGGGCACGTAAGTGATGAACCTCACTGCTTTCTGATTTCTGCTTTCTGATTTCTGCTTTCTGATTTCTGCTTTCTGATTTGTCCGTCAGTACAGCGCTACAGCCTCGAGCAGCTCACTCTTGCCGCTGCGCCACAGGGCATATTTCAGCCGATAGCCGGAACGCATCGAAGCTGCGCCCACGTCGCCTCGAGGATTGATGGCAATCACGCAAACGTCTCGAGACTTGTTGGACGGATCGGTCTTGACCATGTGCTGGAGCAGCTCCAGACAAGCGTCCTGCGGGGATGCTCCACGCGCCATCGAGTGGACAATCGAGACGCTGGTGCAGTAATTGGTCATCAGATCGCCGTCGCCGGTCGCGCTGGCGGCGCCCACGTTGTCGTCCGCATAGACACCGCAACCCACCAGCGGCGAGTCGCCGACGCGGCCGGGAATTTTCCAGGCGAGGCCAGAAGTTGAGCATCCGGACACGACGTGGCCCTGGCCGTCCGTCGCGACCATCCCGATGGTGTCGTGATTCTCGGTCGGGTCAACCCAAAACATTTGGCGCTTCGGGTCGGCTTTCCAGTCCAGCCATTTCTTCAGGCTTTCCGGCGTGAGCAGTGTTTGCGGATGGAATCCCATTCTCAGCGCAAAACGAAACGCGCCCTCCCCGGCGAGCGTTGTGTGCTTCGTCTTCTCAAGAACCTGGCGAGCGACCGAAATCGGGTTTTTGATTTTGTGGAGACTGGCCACCGCTCCGGCACGATGCCGAGTGCCGTCCATGATAGCGGCGTCCAGCTCGACCTCGCCTTCCTCATTGGGCAGTCCGCCGTAGCCGACGCTCGTGACGCTGGGGTCGTTCTCAGGCACGTTGATGCCGCGCTCAACGGCGTCGAGCAGGCTGCCCCCGGCGACAAAAACCTCCGCCGCGCGCTCGTTGGCAGGCTTTCCGTGCACCCAGGTGGAAAGGAAGACCGGGCCAGCGCCAGGCACTGCGCCCAGCTCCAGATCGCCGGCCGAGAGCGCCGCCGCTCCCGCAACCGATTTCATGAAATTCCGTCGATTGATTTGTTCCATTGAGCCCTCCCGCTAAAATCGGAAATTAGAAAGCAGAAATTAGAAAGCAAGAAAGAACGTGCAGCGTAAAGAATAAACTTGACCGCTTGCCTCAGCTCTCTGATTTCTGCTTTCTAGTTTCTGCTTTTCTTCAACGTGGTGTCGAGAAGCTCCGCCATCTGCGATTCTTCAACCTCACCGGAAGCGTTGTACACCACCTGGCCGGCGCTATCCAGAACTACAATGTGAGGAATAGATCCTCGATAGAATTTCTTCACCAGCGCCTGCTGCTCCGGCGATCGTTCGCGATCCAGGTCGATTATGACAAATCCCACGCGGCCTTTGTACTTGTCGTATAAGCTGACGGAACGGCGAGCCTGCCGTTTGGAATTGAATCAGCCCTCGCCATACATGAAAACGTAGTTCGGCTTGCCCTTGGCGGGGCCGTCCTGCATTCGGTCGCCGGTAATCAGCGGACCATCCTGGCTATCACTGTTGTAATTGAGCCTCGGATTGATTTTCAGGTTCTCCGCCGAATGAAGGGTTGCCGGCACGGAAAGGCACAAGCCAAGAACGGGCAAGAGCCCTGTAATTGTTATATTTCTTTTCATATAATGTAAATTGAATATGCCGGCTCTCTGCTCTCTGTGGCCAAGAAAGATCCAACACACAGTGCACTGAGCACCTCAGCGACCTCTGTGTTAAAGCTCTGAAGGCACGGCGATCACAGAAAACCTCCCCTTTTAGCACCGCCCTAGAATCGTGTCATGAAACACTGTCACCTGCTCCTGGCGTCGAACTCAATGATGAGTCCACCCGAAAGTCCGCAGGAGGCAATGGCACGGCTTCACTTCCCCGCCCCGCCAGGAACAGCCATCCCATCACCAGGAGGGTCACCACAGCCAACGCCCCGCCGTCCCACCTGAAAAACCTGGGCGGTTCGGAGAGCAGCGAGATCATGGGCGTGAGAATAGGGGCCAGGAATGCCGTCCCAATGTACGCCAGCACGTTGTCTCGAAAGAATAACGCCAAGATTCCGATGACCGCGACGGCGGTCAGCATGCCCATCCCCCAAGTGAGCATGAACTCGCGAACCGAATGAGCGGTCGGGGACCCGCGGCTGATGATGAAGATCAAGCCCAAAACTCCGATCCACCACTCGCGACGCGCCAGGCCAAAGCGGACGAGATAGATAATCACTGCCACACTCGCGGCGTAAAGGATGCCGGATTCGAGTCCGCGGAGAAAGAAACTCACGGCCGGCCGCGCGGCGTCGAAGGAATCCGGCACAAGGCCAACGCTGACCGGGAAATAGGCATGGAAACGATTTTCCACCAGTCCGCGCACTTGGCCCAGCGCGGCTCCCGCACTGATGCTGACCACAATCGCCACGAGAGCGTCGCGTCGCCACACTCGGCGTGCCGCGCCTTGGAAAATTCTCCAGGCGTCAGGATAAAGGCTGGTGGCGAGCCCCACCAGCACCCAGCTCCCAAGTCCCACCCCTGCGGCTCCAAGCAGCAGAGAAACGCCAACCACGAGGTGGAACGCCGAAAGTGGAATCGAGGTTTGATAAAAGCTGTCGAGAGTCGGAAGGGCGTTGATCTCTCCCAGCCCGGCGATGACCGCAAGCGCTATCCCGACTTTGCCCGCGGCTCGCCATGGAATTCTTCCGCTGCGGATTTGTTTCACCAGGATGATGAGGGCGCCTCCGGACAATCCCACGTAGAGCAGCCCGGCAATCGTTCCGAGGGCGATGGTCGACATTGTCAGAGCTTCTCTTTGGCGCACCCATTCATCGGGCAGCTTGAAAAAGCGCGAAACGCTGACCACTTGGTCGCCCGCGACGTTCACCTCGAGGCGATAGTGCTCCTCGTCCACATTGCGCGGGTCGGCCGGCTTTGCCTGCCAGACAAACGTGTAGTCCTGGCGGGCTTTTTTCTTTTCGCCCTGGTTTTCCTGCAAATCGAAATCGGCCAGCCGGTAGCCCTCCTGCTGGACGGCTTTCTCCGCCAGGGCGCGCGCCTCGTCCATCGAAAGTGACGCTCCGGCGGCGGCGGCGTCCAGCACGTGCTTGTAGGCGAACACACGCGCACCCTCGGCGTCCACCAGGATTTCGTATTCCTCCTTTTCGAGCGGCCGGAACAATCGGACTTCCCACAAGGCCAGCCGTGTGGCCTGGCGATAAATTCGGTCCGTCTCTTCGACGGATCGGCGCTCGAGCAAATACCTCGCTGTCGAGCCGTCTAGGTTTTCCCGCAGCCAGGCGGCGCGATGATAGCGGGAAGGATCCACGTGTCGCGCCTTCAGGAAATCGTCAGCCAGCCGGAAGGCATCCTGCCGAGTCGTTTTGAGCTTGATATTCTCGCCAAAGCGATAAACCTTGATCGACGCCAAAGCCAGAAAAATCACAACCAGCCCGGCGGCCAAAGCCAGCCTGGTCTGGCTGAGCGGTTGATAGGCGAGTGGAGCCTCGGCCTGGGTGGCGGGCGCAGGGCGCTCGCCGGGAGGCCTCGCCGCCGTCGCGCTGGCGTTGGTCAGCGACTCTTCCTCCGCAAACGTGCCCGTTTGCAAATACGCAATCAGCGCCAGGAGCAGGGGCACGAGCATGATGCCCGCGGTAACTCCGCCGCTCGCCATCAGATAATGATTGTGCGAGCGCAGGAGCAGAAACGCGGTATAAAGCGCGTCCACTGAGTAGTGCCAGATCATCGTGGCTACAACGCCGAACCGCAGCATCATGATGCCTATCACGATGCCGCCCAGGCCCACCTCAAGTCCCCGGATGAAGAAAGGCTGATTGGGATAGGCGGCGTGGCCGAAGCCCCAGATGAACGCCGCGAACACTATGGCGAGCGGCGCGGATCGCAAGAACCTGTTCAAGAATGGGATAGCAAAGGCGCGAAACATCAATTCTTCAAATACCGCAGGAATGAATCCAATGAAAAGCACCCAGACCCAGGGAATGCGGGTGTTCAGAAGGTCGGAATAATTCACCTCGGCAGGCGCCCAGGCCCCCAATTTGTTGGCCGCGAGGTAAAAAATCGTCTGATAGGCAAAGAAGAAAAAAGTGAGACCGATTCCGACCACGTTGGCCATAAAAAACGATCGAGAGCGAAGCCCCTTCCAACTGAGCGTGCCCCGCAGGGATTGAAGTCTCGGGAAGGCCTGGCGATAAACAGGCTCGGAACTCGCCACCAGGTAGAACACGAAAGCGCCCCAAGCGACGGCCGCGAGGAGCCCGAGCATGACATACCGCGTCACAAAACTCGCGTACGCATCCGTAGTTGTGTACCCGAATTCCTCCAGCGAAAAATTGTTCAGATGGCCGAGGAAGTACAGCACCGTCGCCACCAGCGCGAACGCCAGCGCCATGCGGACCGGCACATCACGCTCGCGTATTCGTTGCACAAGGACCACGAGCATGAAAATGCCCAGGAGAAAAAGGAACACCTGGTCCACCACCTGCGTGGTTTCGTTGCGCGAGCGCAGCCGGGCATAATCGCGGCTCCACTGATCGGGGACCTTGATGAACTCGTGGTAGCCCGAGACTTGGTCGCCGTTGACGTCCACTTCCACGCGCAAGCTGCCGTCGCCCAGGTTCACGCTCTTCTGTTTCCAGATGAACGAATGGTCCGTGCGCGCTTCCCGCTTGTTGGTGCTCTTCTCGACAAACTCCAGGTCATTCAGATCGCGCTTCATGACGTCGCGCAAGAAATTTTCAGCGATGCCCTGGGCGGAATCGGGATCCAGGTTGGCGCCCGGCGCCGTCTCCTGCATTTCGTGAAGGAAGCCCACGACCTCACCCGCCGGCGTCACCGCGACTTGATATTCTTCTTTCTGCTGCGGCCGGAACCAGCGATGCGCCCACCGCCAAACACGGATCGGGCCACGCGTGAGCTGGTTCATGCGCTCCAAACCCTGCGTCCGCTCCAGGTAGACTTTGCCCTCGTCGTCGTACTGAAAGGCCGCCGCATGGCGGTAACCAGCGACCTGGATATTCCGCCCCGCCAGAAATTGCCGGGCGATGGGTTCGGAGTCGTCCCGAGTTACGCGAAAGTCAATGGCCGCCTCTGGGAAGGCACGCCAGAAGTATTTGACGCCGATGGCCAGGGACGCCGCCGCCACCAGAATGGCCATGGTGATGATCCGGTATTCTTTCGAGGTCAACTTGATCGGCATCGGGTTCCCGTTATTCCTCTCCACGCGAGCGACGAGGATTATATTGGCGAAAGTTCACAAAACCCACACAAAAGTTTGCTCGGAGACTACAGCCGGAGTTCCTTCTAAGAATTGGGATGTTCGCACTCAGCCCCTCTCTTGCGTCGGCGGTTTCTAAGTGACTGTTAGTATGGCTGGCGGCGCCTCAGAGCCACTTCACCATCACCCACGCCGCGGCGCCGTTGGAGTAGTACCCTGGGATTTCTTCCACTTTCACGTAACCCAGGCTGCTGTAAAACGCCTGTGCCGGGCGGTTGTCTTGCGCGGTCTCGAGACAGAGCAATTGCAGTGATTCCTTCTCCGCCCACTCTTCGACGACTTTCATCAAGGCCTTGCCAACTCCGGCGCGGCGCTTTCCTTCGATCACATCAATGGTCACGATATGTCCGATCCGCTGCGGTTCCCTTGCTACGACGACGAACCCCACGGTTTTCTCATTCGCGAGGGCCACCCACGCTTTTGCCCCGCGACGGCCAATGAAGCCGGAAAGTTCGTTGCGGGAATAAGCAATCCCCGGCGGGAAGCACTCCTGGTCGATTCGGTAGAGAGTTTCGAGGTCCGAGGCTACGAAGGGACGAATCTGCATTAATGTTAAGTTACAACGGAATTCATAATTCCCACCGATCAGCCCACGACTTCTAAGACCTTCTCAATGTCCGCTTCGCTGTTGTATAGATACGGCGAAACACGAATCATTCCGTGCCGCAGGCTGACGGCCACGTGCTGAGCCGTTAATTTGTCAAACAACTTCTTGGTGAGTTCGGGCGAATCGGCCTGGAAACAGAGAATCGTCGAGCGGCGCTCGGGCCCGGCCGCCGCTGACAATCGAAGGCCGCGGCGCAACACTCCCTCGGCCAAGTGGTCGAGAAGCCGCCTGCAATGTTCAGTGACAGTCCTGACGCCCGCCCGCTGGACGAATTCAAGCGACGCGTCGAGCGCATAGAGATTCAGAAAGTTCGCGGTCGCGGGAACGTCGAAGACTTTCGCCGTTTTGGGCAGAGCAAACTGGTCGGTCGGGAGAGAATCAAATGCCTCGCTGCCCTCGACCGTCAACCAGTTCACCACGGGCAGATCCAGACGGTCCTGAACCTCCGGCGTCAAATATGCAAAACCTGTGCTGTACGGCCCCAGGAGCCACTTGTACGCGGCCACCACCAAAACATCGACGGGCAGCGCATGAACGTCCAATTCGAGCGCGCCCACGCCCTGAGTGCCGTCTACCAGAAAAAGGCTTCCGTGCCGGTGCGCCAGCTCCCCGAGTGCGATGAGGTCGATCCGAACTCCCGTCGTATAGCTCACCCAATCGAGTGCCAGGAGTCGCGTGCGCGGCGTGAGCGCCGCTGCCACATCCTCGAAGCGCAAATATCCGTCGACCGGCCTCAACACCGTCACACGCACACCCAGGCGCCGCAGATGGAGCCAGGTAAAAAGGTTTGACGGAAAGTTGTTGCTGGCGATCACCACCTCGTCCTCCGCCTTCAGACCGAGCCCGGAGGCCACCATGCCGACGCCTTGCGTGGCGCTGTTGGTAAGCGCAATTTCCGAGGGGTTGGCGTTCACCAACTCAGCGAGGCGCCAGCGGACGCTTTCCGTCACGTCAAAAAAGTGGTGCGACTCCATCCGCGCCGGATTGCACTTCAATTCGATGGCTTCGCGAATTCTCTCGACCGTCGCGCGGGGGAAAGGTCCATGGTAGGCACAGTTCAGATAGACGGTGGGTGCAAAATCGAAGAACTCTTGAGCAAAATCAGCCATAGGCGAGGAATTATGAATGATGAATTATGAATTATAAATTATGAATTATGAATTTTAAGAAGTTCCCGCGTGCTGTTCGCTGCGCTCCTCCCCGAGGACTCGCAGCTTTCCCCGCGGTCTTCATAATTTATAATTCATAATTTAGTGCCGCTGGGCCTGCTGGACGTCGTCGTTCAAATGCTGAATGATCAAGGCTGCTGTGTCGTCCACAGCTTTTTGCAGCGCGGGAGGGTTGAAGGGCCGCAGAATCGTGTCCTGCCAGATGGATGCACCTGTAACCCGGTCGCTGATGAACACTTCGGAATGCAGGCTTTTAAGTCGGCGGGACTCGAAGCACGTTCCGCGCATGACAGCGTCTGCCTCTTTGACCTCCGCGACGATTCGAAACGGCCCGGTCTTCCCGAGGTCCTCCACCAGCTTGTCGCTGAGCATGTTGTCGATGTTCTGAATAAAGATCTTCTTGATGTGAAGAAGCTTTCTCGCATCATTCGTGGTGGAAGAACGCGGACCGCTTGGTGACGAAGGTGTAGACGGTCCCAGCGTGGGTCGAGGTTTGGACTGGCCTTGGTCGTGTTGTTCGGGCGCCGGCTTATCGGCCGGCGTCCATCCCATCGGGCACGAAACCAGGAGCGCTATCAGGCAGAGTGAAATCCGTCGCATGGGAAACCTCGGCTATTCTTCACGGACAGTGTGCCGGAAGCAGCCGGTGTTTTCAGTCCCCCTCGCGGCGTCCGCCACCCAATCTCGCCCAACAGAGGCATGCCCAGAAACGGCTCACTGCCCGCTCATACCTTTCATACCTTCTTTGTAAATCTTTCGCCGGTCCTTCAAGTCCTGAAGTTCCGCTTTCTGTCTGTCCCGAAGGGCGCGCCGTTCTCTTAGCATTTCATGTTTCCTTTGTTCGCGGAGGGCTTTGGGGATGTGTGGGTCCTTGTAATACGCTCTCTCGTTGTACTCTTTCAGCTTGAGAGCTTTGCGCTCTTCTTTCTGGCGGGTCTTCATCAGATGTGTTTCAGAGTTTTGCATCTGAGCCGCGGTCAAAAGTGTCGAGGGAATGCCTAGTGCGGAAACTCCGACCAGCAACAACACTACTTTTCGCATGTTACCTCCGTGCGGTTCCTGGCATGGCGGTGACAGTTGCTCATCTGGCGCGATGCGTCGCCGCGCGCTCTTTCAGACTGTCGGAATCCCCTCTAGCTCGCATTCTAACGGGAATTCCACCGCAGCACAATCATTTCTTGGTTGTGTCAAGCATTTGTCAGTTGAGCTCCGCGAGAATACAAGACTTCGAACCAAGTTGTTCCGCAGCGAGCGATCCAGAGGCGGAGCTTGAGGAGGCGGTGAGCGCCGCGTCGTGTCCAGCGCAT
>Ga0208819_1000482_pt1 | contig 29287 bp, 31 predicted proteins | sample June2015DPH_11_1_3_FD_184707 | JGI IMG/M metagenome (GOLD analysis project Ga0208819, IMG submission 184707) | Peatland microbial communities from SPRUCE experiment site at the Marcell Experimental Forest, Minnesota, USA - June2015DPH_11_150... | ecosystem: Environmental > Terrestrial > Soil >...
CCTGATTCAAGCTGGAAGGGGATTTTTTCTTCTTCCGCCGTGTCCAAAAGCCACCGCAAAACCTTCGGGTGAGTAATCAAGCCAGAATCGGAAATCGTGAGCGCTGGGCCTTTACCCATCTTCACGCTGGTGTCAAACTCTCTCACGCCAGGAACATCACCGGCTATTGTCACGTCAAGCGCTAATGCTAAATCAGGGTCCACACCGAAAGCTGCTGTTGCTGCACCGCGTAAGCCTACTTCCTCCTGCACAGTACCTACGGCGCAGACTGTGCAGTCAGTTTTTTCCATCAATTTGAGAGCTTCAACCATTGCAACACAGCCAGCACGGTTGTCGAAGGCTTTGCCGATAACAACATCCTTGCCTAACTGAGCATATTTTACATCAAAACCCACGGAGTCACCGATTGCAACGCCTAATGCAGCAGCGTCTTCTTTGCTTTCTGCACCAATGTCGATGAAAAGCTCATCGAAATTTATGACTTTTTTTCGTTCCTCTTCTTTCTGGATGTGTGGCGGTTTTGAACCGATTATGCCTGGGAACGTGCCTTTTCTTGAGAAAACTATAACCTTCTGAGCAGGCAGAATGCGGTCATCGATTCCGCCCATTTTAGTAAATTGCAGGAACCCTTCTTTTGTGATTGTTTTCACCATTAAGCCAACTTCGTCCATGTGAGCGGCAAGCATGATTTTAGGGGCAGGTGATTTTCCTTTTTTAATGGCAATAACGTTTTCAAGTTTATCTACAACTATTTCGTCCGCGTAGGGTTTCATTAGTTGAATCATTAATTCTCTGACTTCGTTTTCTCTGCCTGTAACTCCGCAGGCATTCGAGAGCTTCTCTAAATTCTCATTTAATGACAAACTAATTGCCTTCTTGAGATTTGTTTGGTTACAATCTGAAAACTAAGTTATTAAACGATTGCGGTTCACTATGCTTTTTTGGTTAATTTCAAAGATAAAAAAGGTGGAGAGCTTTCGTCTAGGAGCATTATCAGATTGCTTGTCTTGGTTGTTGATGCCTAATCTCCATGTAATCCGTGAGCAACGGCACGCCTTGTATTAGAAGAAAGATGCCGATTATTATTCCGACTAATGCTGGGAACACTATGAGTATTATGCCGAAGATAATGCAGAATGCCGCTAAGACTGGCCTTGAAACGGTTACGCCTATTCGCCTTAAGTCCTTTTCAGCAACATCCGCCAAAAATATTCCTCCCTCAAAATCTTCGGGAACAGCACTATTAAAACTATGGGAAGTGGATAATTCTTAAATTGTTAAACTGCATTCACAAACAGGTTAGGTGCAAAAAATTGACACAACCAAGTTTCAAAACAGTTTTCGTTTTCCTTGATACAGACAAATATTGCAGTCCATTCGACCTGCTCGTAGCAATAGACGCGTTCCCAGACTCAATGATATTCAAATATGAAAACGTGACCGGTGAAGATGCCGCCAAAATCGTTTACGATACGCTGTTTCCACGTGGACCAGAAGGCGCAAAACACACCAAGATATTCATCAACGGAAGCAACTTTGACATGGTCAACGAAGTCGTCGCTGCGACCCAGAAATGCATGGCATCAGCCCCATGGGGAAACTCCATAATCGTTGACCCACGAGGCGGATACTCAACTGCCGCTGCCGCAGTAGCAAAAACTCTCGGTGCAGCACTTGAGAAGGGCTTTGGCACTTTAGAAGGCAAAAAAGTCACAGTTCTAGCTGGAACAGGAGCGGTTGGGCAAACAGCTGCAAGAATTTACGCTTCAGAGAAAGCCAACGTAATCATCACATCTCGCTCATTGGCAAAAGGGCAAGCTGTCGCTGACAAGATTAACAAGGAAGTTGGTGCACAAAGAGTCAAAGTTGTCGAAGTAACAAACTCTGAGCAAACTGGCGCAGCCATCAAAGACGCCGAAATCGTCCTAGCTGCGGGCGCAGGCGGAATCCAATTGCTCTCTGCCGCTGAACTGAACAAGTATGGTGCAACATGCAAAATCATCGCTGACATCAACGCCATCAAACCCTTAGGTGTTGAAGGCTTAGGCTCAAACGACGACGGCAAAGAACTGAAACCAGGCGTTTACGGCATAGGCGCATTAGCAATCGGCAAATTGAAAATTAAGACTGAAACAGAAATGATTAAACGCGCAACCACCGAGCCGCAAGGACTATTCGACTACTCAATCGCTTACACCATCGCCAAAGACGCCATACTAAAGAAACTAGCAAAAGCAGCTGCTAAATAATTAGCAAGCTATCTTTTCATCTTTTTCTTTTTAACTAAACTATCTTTTCCTTTTCCGTTGTTTTTCAGTGTCAGCGTCTTTGGCTTCTGCCATTATAACAACATCTTTAACGGTTGTCGGTTTGTTTGTGGCTTTAAGCACTAACCGTTCTCTCCATCCACATTCGCGACACTCATATTTGGGTGGAGTAAAACCCATGTGAGTCGACATATCCCCAACCATAGAACCAACCTGGCGAACCAATGGGCTCTTGCATTTAGGGCAAACTTGAATGTCAACGTATTTTTTCTCTTTTTCCAACTCTTCCAGCCTTTCGACTAGCTTTGGCAAAAGTTCGCTTTCTACCTGTTCGTTTTCTAAAAGGCTAATTTGCCTCTTTTTCTTTTTCTTCTTTTTCTGCTGTTCTTCCGACATTAAAGAGCACTAACTAGGCAATTAATTTTGGATTGGATAAAAGATTTTTGGAAATAAAAAGTGGTTAGAAGGCGCTGGCGATTCTGTTGCAGGCTTCAATTATGCGTTCTTTCGGCTGCGTAAACGTTATCCTTGCGTAGCCTTCGCCGTAATTGCCGAAGCCGATGCCCGGCGTCACCGCCACGCCAACGTCAAGCAGTTTTGTGGCAAACTGCATTGAATCGCCTTTGCAGTTTACCCACACGTAAAACGTTGCTTTCGGCTTCTCGCATTTGTAGCCGATTTTGCAGAGGGTTTCAACCAGTAGGTCGCGGCGTTCCTTTAGGATTTGATTGTTTTTCTTTAGGAATTCTGGCGGTTCATTGCTTGTGTAGGCTGCTAAGGCTTTGACGGCTACTTTCTGCGTGTACACGGGTGGTCCTGAATCAATCTGTGACTTGACTTTGGTTAAGCCGCTGACGAGCTGCTTGTTTCCCACGGCGAAGGCAATGCGGTCGCCTGTCATATTGAAGGTTTTTGAAAGCGAGTGGAATTCGATGGCAACATCCATGGCGCCGTCAACCTCCAGAATGCTGGGAGCACGGTAGCCGTCGTAAGTGACTTCTGAGTAGGCGTTGTCATAGCAGAAGATGATGTTGTTGTCTTTGGCGAAGTCTACTGCTTGCCTGAGGAATTTTTTGTCGACTGCGGATGCCGTTGGGTTATTGGGGTAATTAAGAAACATCATTTTCGCATTCTTGGCGTTTACCGCTTCAAAATCTGGCTTGAAGCCGTTTTCCTCAAGTAGCGGCATCGGTACCGCTGTGCCGTCGTTTAGGATTGTGCTGCCGTTAGCGTATACTGGGTAAGCTGGGTCAGAAACGAGAACTCTGTCGCCGGGATTGATGAAGGCACGGGCGATGTTTGCTATGCCTTCTTTAGAGCCTAAAAGCGCAATCACCTGGTCTTGCTGTAGGTCTACGTTGAATCGTTTCTTGTACCAAGCGGCAACCGCTTCTCTGAAGTCTGGTTCGCCTTGGCTGAAAGAGTAATTGTGGTTTTTTAGGTTTGAGACTTCTTCCTTTAGGGCTTCAATAATGAAAGATGGCGGCGGAAGGTCAGGGTCACCGATGCTCAATGAAATCAAATCGATGCCTTGCGCCTTCTTTTCCTTAATGATTCGCTCAATTTCAGCGAACAGGTATGGCGGTAACCGTTTTATTCTGTCAGCATATTCAAACGTCATGTTTATACCTCTTTGAATAGCGTTCCCTCAAAAACTTTTTCAGCTGCCCCACTCAAAAACAAGCTTTTAGCCACTTCCACTTGCAAATCGCCGCCCAACACGTGAACAGTAACCTTGTTTCCAACTTTTCCAAGCTTGTTTGCAGCAACGACAGCCGCGCAGGTTCCTGTGCCGCACGCTAAGGTTTCGCCGCAGCCCCTTTCCCAAACACGGACTTTCAACTCGTTGCGATTTAGGACTTGAACGAAACCGACATTGGTTCTTTTCGGAAAAGCCTTGTGGTTCTCAATTTTTAGACCGATTTGCTCAACTGGAAAATCGTCGACTTTTCCAACGAATATTACGCAGTGTGGATTGCCTATTGAAAGGCACGTTACCTTGAAGGGTTCACCATCGACTTCTAAGTTCTCGTTGATGTATGTGCCTTGCCCGACCATGGGAAGGGAGCTTCTTTCCCAGTTTGGCGCTCCCATGTCCACCTTGACAGTGGTGACTTCTTTATCATTAAGGGTTAACCAGACGTGTTTTATGCCTGAAAGTGTTTCGACTGTGAACTCTTGCGTCGGGGCAATGCCATTTTCATAGCAGTACTTGGCAAAGCACCGTATGCCGTTGCCACACATTTCTGCTTCGCTACCGTCAGCGTTGAAAATCCGCATCTTAACATTTGCAATAGTTGAATTAGAAACGAGCAAAAGCCCATCTGCACCAACCGAGAAGCGCCTTTCACAAAGCCTCTTAGCTAATTCTGCAGCTTGATTACCGCTAATTTTCTCGTCCCTGTTGTCGATTACGATGTAGTCGTTGCCTAAACCGTGCATCTTCCAGAAACGCATCAAAGTCACTCTGCCATCCGCTGACTAGACATCAAATCATCAAGCTGCTCTCGTTCCCTAACCAGCACTGGCTTGCCTTGCCTAATCATGACTTCTGCAGCTCGTGGCCTTGCGTTGTACTGCGAGCTCATGCTGAAGCCGTATGCGCCAGCGTTCAAAACCGCCAGCAAATCACCTTCCGCAACCAGCGGCAAGGCTCGGTCTTTGGCTAAGGCGTCGCCTGACTCGCAAATTGGACCCACCACATCATAAGTTTCCTTATCCGCCGCTCCAAGTTTGTTGGCGACTAGTACGGGATGGTAGGAGCCGTACATCGTTGGTCTCACTAGAGTGTTGAAGCCTGCGTCCACGCCCACGAATTTTTTTGAAGGCGTAACCTTGACAGTGTTAACGGTTGTTAGGAGGATGCTAGCGTCGCAGACTAAGTATCTGCCTGGTTCAACGCATAAAAATGGTTTGCCAAGACCGTACTCTGTAATCTTACTCTTGAACGGTGCTACCACTTTCGAGGCGAAGGCTGCTAAATCGAATTCTTGGTCCTCTGGCTTGTAAGGAACCCCGAATCCGCCGCCGATGTCGATGAATTCGAATTCTATTCCTACTTCGTCATGGACCCGCTTAGCTATGCTCAATAGTTTTTCCACTGCCAAAACGTAGGGTTCTACGTCAAGAATACCTGAGCCAATGTGCATGTGAATGCCGAAGCGTTCGACTCTTGCCTTCTTAGCAGTCGCATAAGCCTTTAGCGCGTCTTCTTCCATTAAGCCAAACTTTGAGTCTGGACCAGCCGTGATGCAGTGAGTATGGTGACCTGCACCGATTTCTGGATTAACACGCACCGACAAAACCGGCGGAACAGCAATCTTTAGTAGCCTATCTAACTCCGATTGCGAATCCACATTCACAGTGACGTTAGCGTCAGCTAGAACTTTCAACTCGTCATTCCGGACGCTGGTTCCAGTGAATAGCATGCGGTCTGGCGTGTATCCGCTGACTAAGCCCATGAACACTTCGCCCGGGCTGACGGTGTCTAAGTATGCACCTTCTGACTCGAGAATCTTTAGTACTGTGAGGTTGAAGTTGGCTTTGGTAGCGTAATATACGCGTACGTACTTGTAGTTGCGGATTAAGGCACCATGAAGCCGATTATAATTATCTCTAATGCGCTTCTCGCTTACTACGTACAAGGGCGTATCGTATTTTTCAGCTAACTCCTTAACCGAAGAGCCATCGAAGAACAAGTTGCCTTTCCGGTCTTCTAAGGGTTCACGAAGCTTTCTTTTAACCATCAGTTACACACGTCTCAATGTGGTATTATTTGAGCGGTAGTTAAGCTAAGCCTTTAGCTACTAAGAGTTCAGCGCTGAGAATGCCTGCACCTGCGCCACCACGAACCGTATTGTGTCCTAAGCATATGTACTTGAAAGTCATAATTGGATCCTTGCGGATTCTGCCAACTACAACGCTCATGCCACAGCCTGTATCGCGGTCAAAGCGTGGCTGAGGCCTATTCTGCTCTTTGCGAACTACGATTGGTTGCTCGGGCGCGGAAGGCAACTTGAGCTTCTGCGGTTCACCCTTAAACTTAGCGAACGCAGCTTCAATCTCTTCTACCGATGGGTCCTCTTGTAGCTTGATGAAGACTGATTCTAAATGCCCGTCTTTCACGTTGACTCGGTTGCAGCTTGCGCTAAGCTTGAAATCAGCGTTCTTCACTACCTTGCCATCAAAGTTGCCTAGAATCTTTAGTGCTTCGGCTTCCATTTTTTCTTCTTCCTTAGCAATGTAAGGAACTACATTGTCAATTATATCGAGCGAAGACACGCCTGGGTAGCCAGCACCACTTAATGCTTGCATGGTGGTAACTATAACATTCCTGAGCCCAAACTGCATCAATGGCTTAAGCGTAATTGCAAGTTGAATAGTGCTACAGTTAGGATCTGTCGTTATGAAGCCTTTCCAGCCTCGTGCTTTTTGCTGAATCTTAATCAAATCAGCATGGTCAGGATTAATTTCTGGAATAAGCAATGGGACGTCGTTTTCCATTCTGTGAGCGCTTGCCTTACTGAACACTGGATACAGGGCTGCAAATTCAGATTCAACAGCACCTGCCAAGTCGCCTGGAAGAGACGAAAACACCAAATCCACGTTGCCTGCCTTCTCCACTGACTCGACATCGGCGTTTGCTACGGGCATCTCAGCAATTTCTTTGGGCAAGTTTGACTCCGTAACCCAGTTGCAAGCATCCTTGAATTTTTTGCCTGCTGACCGCTCTGAAGCAGCAAGCACCTCAATTTGGAACCATGGGTGCCCTTGTAAGAGTTGAATGAACCGTTGCCCAACGGCTCCCGTTGCGCCTAATATGGCAACTTTACGCTTAAGCGACATTTTCTATTGCTTCCTTTGCTCTTTTGATTTGGCTTTCCTCGATAAAAACATTAATGGTCGCCTTACTCGTTGTAACCTCAATTATATTAATTCCAGCTTGGCTTAAGGCACTGGAGATTTTTGCTATGCCACCAGGCGAATCAATGAAGATAGGATGGCTAATTTGGATCATGACAACGTTTTCCCTATGAGTTATCGCCTTGAAGTCTTTTATGTCATGAAGTTGGTTTAGGACTTGAGCAACGTTGCCGTCTTCAGTGAAGATTGTAACTGATTTTTTTCCAGAGCTGACTCCGTAAACTGGTTTTTTGCTAAGCACTGAGAAGATGTCTCTAATGTTTTCTGCGTTAACGTCACAAACAACGCTTATGGCAATTAAGCCTTCCTTTGTTAAGGTTTCAGCGGAATTCAGGTTGAAAGACCCTGTGATTTCTGTGCCTCTGCCGGCAAGGTTGCCTGAGGCAAAGTTTACTATTCTGAGGACTTGGTTTGGTAGTTTATATTTAAGGGCTTCAGGTTTCACGATTTTTGCTCCGCCTTGTGCCAAATCGAACATTTCGTGAATTTCCAACTTATTGAGTAGTCTTGCGTCTGGAACTATTTTTGGGTCTGCTGAGAGTACTCCGCTTGTCTCCTTTACCAGAATGATTTCATCTGCAGATATGCACTTGGCTAGTAATAGCGCTGTCGTATCGCTTCCGCCTCTTCCCAGAGTGGTGACTCTGCCCTGCGAGTCCTTTCCAAGGAAACCACATACAACCGGAATAGCGGTACCTAGTAGGGGTTTAATGTACTGCTCGGTTAAAGATGCAGTTTTTTCCAAATTAGGTTTAGCATGGAGAAAGTTTGAGTCCGTTATGATAGGCCAGTTCTCGTATGCTGGGTCGAATAGTTCAGCGTTTAAGCCTCGGGCTCTCAGGGCTGCACAGAAGATTCGGGCACTTGTTCGTTCACCTGCAGATATTATCTCTGCCCATTCAGCGTCAGGAACGCCTATTTGAGTAACCGTTTGAATTAGGGTATCGGTCATTTTGCCCATAGCTGAAACTACAACAACAATTTCCTTAAAAGGCGCCTCTGCTATAAGCTGGGCTGCCTGTTGGATTTTCTCACCTGACGATAAGTCAGCGCCTCCGAACTTGATAACAACTCTAACAGCCAAGATGTTCACCGTTAAGATAAGCCTAGAACGTCGGCCATACTGAACACTTTAGGCTCGTTTTGCTTGCTTAACCATTCAGCCGCGTAAACAGCGCCCTGAGCAAAAACGTTGCGTGAGAACGCCGTGTGTTCTATGCGTAGCATCTCGTATGGTCCAGCAACGATTAGGTCGTGGATTCCCGGAACGCCTCCGGCTCTCAAAGCTGTGATTTCAAGTTCTTCAGGCTGCCGTGGACTTATGCCTTCTCGTCCAGAAACGATTTTCGTGTAACCACGTGTGTTAGCAATAATTTCACCTAGCTTTTTAGCGGTACCGCTTGGAGCATCCTTCTTGCCAGTATGATGGATTTCACTTATGCTGAAATTGTATTCCTTCGGAAACGCTTGCAATGCTTCTGCCAGCTTGAACAGTATGTTGACGCCTACTGAGTAGTTTGGTGAGAACACGGCTGGAACTTTGCCTGACATGGCGTTTACGACTTGGCGGTTTTGCTCTGGAGTGAAGCCTGTGGTGCCTAAGATAATGCGTTTTCCAAGGTTAGCGACGAGGGGTATGTTAACTACTTCGGCAGTTGGCATTGTGAAACTAACGTAAACATCTGCGTCGTGGACAGCTTCGTTTATTCTGTCGGAGCTAAGAATTTGCGTTTCCGAATTGGTGATGCCAAGTTCTCGCAGGGTTTTGCCTATGCAAGGATTATTTGGAGCCTCTATTGCGCCGACTATCTGATGCCCTTTTGATGTGGCTTCAGTGATAACAGCGTTGCCCATTCTGCCTGAAGCGCCTGCTACACACAGCTTAAGCATAGAAGAGCCCCTCCAAGTACTTCGCATTGTATAATCGTTCCTTTAAATCAACGTTGAAGTAGTCTGCTATGGGCTGAAGGATTTCAGGATGGTTCTCGTATACTTTTCTGGCGTTTGCAAGGACTACTTCTAAGCCGTTGCGAGTCATTTTTCCCAAGGGTTGCCTGCTTGGACCAGACGGCATGCCTAACACGTTCATCAACGTCTTGTAAGCCAAGGGGTTGCGGGCTTTGCATGTTACTGCACCGTACGGTGTTTGTTCTTGTGTTTTAACGGTGACTATGCTGAATAGCGGTTGCAATGCTTGGGCGATTCTGCTGGCTTCTTCTTCGTTACCGTCTAGAATGTAGTGTGTCATGTCGGCTACTGCGCGGGGTGCAATGTTGGATGTAACTGAGATTACGCCGCTTGCGTTAATATCTGGCGAAGTCATCATAGCAAAAGTTTTGTCATCATCACCCGAGAGGATGTCAAAGTCTTCGCCGCAGAGCCGGCGGGTTAACTTCATGTTTTCCAAATCACCAGTGGCTTCCTTTACGCAGCGGACGTTTGGGTATTGCTGGTGAAGGATTGCGAGGTCTTGTGGGTAAAGTTGGGTTCCTGTTCTGCCTGGGATAATGTATGGGATTACTTGGATTTCAGGGAACTGCTGTGCGATTGGTTCGATGTATTCACGGCGTATTTCTAGTGAGCTTGGCCCGTTGTAGTATGGGTCTACGAGCAGAACGCATTTTACACCTATGTGCTGGGCGTGTTCTGTGCCTTCGATGGCTTCTTGAGTTGAGTTGCTTCCTGTTCCAGCTATGGTTAAGCATCTTCCGCCTGCCCATTCATGTGTTCTCTCGATTACCTTGTTGTGTTCATTCCAGTCTACGGTGGGGCTTTCACCGGTTGTGCCGACGGCGAGTATGCCTTTTACGCCTTCTTTTATTTGGAAATCTACTAGTTGACGTAAGCCTTCGTAATCTACTTCGCGATTACGGGTCATGGGGGTTATTAGTGCAGTGTAACAACCACTGAATGTTACCATTTTAGATTCCTCATTATAGGTAGTGAATAATCACTAGCATGATATTTAAGCGTTACGTTTTACTTACTATTTTTACTAAAAACGAAATATCCACTATATTAAGAGCTAATTTTCAGTCAATAGTTTAACATTTTTAGTAAAGCTAACGCTAAAAAACTAAGTCCATGCTTTACTCTTTAATGACACAAATAATAAGCAGTAAAAACGCCATCGTAGCCACCGTAAAGCCTACGCAAATAAGCAACAGCATCACCAAGAGTCATAGCAGAAGGAAGAACCAACCTGTAATTATCCGACCGCACAACTTCTATCAGCCTTCCCGTTTCCTTCTTCACTATCTTCAGCCTCAAAACGTTTGGACCTGATTGAAAAACAGCAACCTCTCCACGATGGGAGTTGCCTTTTCGGATGTCAATTGTTTTTTTGCCCGTCTTTAACCATTCGAACATTTCTTTTTTTGTAAGTAAAAGGGGCAAGTTGGCACCTTAAATTTAAGATAAAACGACTAAAAGATAAGTTTTCAGTAAAAAAGCGAATAAAAAATTTAAGATAAATATGAAAAAATGGGTTGGAAATTAAGAAGGATTTCTTGTGGTTTAACCTTTGCCTTTCTCTTCTTTACCGAAGTATTTGGTCCACTTTAGTTTGCGTGCGTCTCTTTTGAATTGCAGTGAGCTTTTCTTGCATTTCCCAGAATCGAACCATAAAATAGATCCGTCGTTTTTAACGTACATCATGCCTGTGCCAGCTGGGAAATCAGCACCACAGAACGAACATTTTCTTGATTTTGGCATGACAATTTCTCCTGATTGTTTTATCTTGTGATTTTCTTTGCTTCTCTTTCTGTTTCCCGCAGCATCAAAATATCTTGAACTCGAACTGGTCCTTTAACGTTACGTGTTATGATTCTGCCTTTATCTTTGCCTTCCATGATGCGCACTCGGACCTGTGTAATTTCACCAGTGACGCCCGTGCGACCAATGATTTGGATAACTTCTGACGGAATAAGTTCTTCAGCCGCTTCTTTACTCATTACTGAGATCCTCGTTTAACCTGGTCAATCCGAGTGATGATTTCTTTGATTAATCCTGCGGCTTCTCCTTCCTTGAGAATGCATGCTGCCGCGCATGGAACGTCTATACCTATTGCGTTGCCTATTTTGTCTTTGTTTGGAACGAACACGTAGGGGATTTTTCGTTCTTCACAGAGAAGAGGTAAATGCGCTACCACTTCTGGCGGATCAACATCTTCAGCTATTACAACAAGTTTTGCTTGAGATCGCTCAACAGCTTTTGTTGCTTCGTTTGTTCCTTTCCTAACTACTCCTGATTTAGAAGCAATCGTTAGGGCTTCATAGGCTGCATCTACGATTTCTTTTGGTACTTCATATTTTACATAGAATGGTTTGGACATATTAGCCTCACCCTTTTAAGGCACAGTCTTATCCACACTTCTTATTTAAGAAGCTTTCGACTCTAAAACGCCAGTCTAAACTTTCAGCTTTTAAAGCCCTTAGAAAGCTTTAAATAAGCAACTACGGTCACCTACATGTTTTTCGAGAGGGGAATTGGCGTTTGCAAAAATTGGGCAGAGTGCGGGCGTTAACTCCGTCAAAAAACCTTATTGTAAAAGCCGAAAAAGCCCCTAAAATTGGTGCAGAAGTTGTTGACGAGAACCTAAAAATTATCGGCAAAATTTTTGACATTATAGGTCCAGTGTCCGCTCCTTATGCGGTGGTTAAACCAACCGTTAGTGAACCGACTAAACTAGCGAATAAACCAGTATACTTGCTTCTCTCGAAAACGAAATGGAGTAAAAAATGAATGAGCAGAGATAGCAAGCTACATGAAGAAATAGACCCATCTGCAAAAGCAGCAGAACCATCCAAAGTACAATCATGCCCTGAATGCGGCAGCACCCGAATTATGCGCGATTATGAATGCGCCGAAATAGTATGCATGGACTGCGGTTTCGTAGTAGCAGCTAAAATAGCTGACCGAGGACCTGAATGGAGAGCCTTCGACGATGAGCAAAGGTCAAAAAGAACCAGAGTTGGAGCACCCTTAACATATACAATCCACGACAAAGGTTTATCAACAACCATTGATTGGCACGACCGAGACATTTATGGTAAAAGTCTCTCGCCCGGGCAGAAAGCGCAGGTTTATCGTCTTAGGAAATGGCAAAGGCGCATCAGAGTTTCAGACGCGACAGAACGGAACTTGGCATTCGCCCTTTCTGAAATCACCAAGATTTCTAATAATTTGAATCTTCCAAAAAACATTCTTGAAACAGCCTCAGTAATTTACCGAAAAGCAGTAAAAGAACGCCTAATCCGAGGCAGGTCAATTCAGGGTGTTACTTCAGCGGCGATTTACTTGGCATGCAGGCAATGCAGCTTACCTCGCACCTTAGACGAAATCGCTCAGTCGTCAACTGTAAACAAGAAAGAAGTTGGCAGAAGCTACCGTTTCCTAATCAGAGAATTAAACTATTCCATTCCACCACTCAAACCAAGCCAATACATAACAAAGTTTTCTAACCAACTGACAATGCAAGGAAAAGTTGAAGAAATCGCCCACAAAATCTTGGCCGCAGCAAAAGAACTTAAACTCACGTCAGGCAGAGGACCGACCGGAATCGCGGCGGCAGCAAGTTACATAGCGTCTGTTTTAACGGGTGAAAGGAAAACTCAGAGGGAAATCGCAGAGATTGCGCAGGTGACTGAGGTTACTATTCGGAATCGGTACAAAGAACTTGTTGAACGATTGATGTTTCAAATAAGCATCTAATCAACCTTTTTTTATTTTTCGTTTTAAGCGAAGAGTTCAGGCAAATGGCTGATTCCAACACAAAAAACTCAGAAGCGCCAAAAAGAGAAGAGTTAATTGGTAAACTTAAGGAAATACAGTTAGGGCTTAGACAAAATTTAGCCTATCTACAGCAGAAATTAGAAATACTTGATTCTAAGCCTGATTTGTTGAGTAGCCTGGAGAGTCTCAAGAAAGATGCAGAATCACGAGCCAGCGACCTTGAAGCGGAAGTAAAGCAATTGCGAGAAGAGCTTAAATCCATTAAAGAGCTTTTAGGCTTGAACGTGGAAAGAAGTAATCCCGTCGATTCTCCGTAAATGCACAGTTATTTTTTTAAGCATGATAGCCGCTATGCTAATTCATGCCCTACAAATTCACATTCGACCTTTCAAAGGTTCCACGTTTCTTCTTCACCGAAATCGCCTTAATTAGCTATCAGAAGGGCATGCACAAAACTTTTCTTAAAAAATTACAAAAAATCATTTTAAAGTTTAGAATACAAGAAGCCACAGGACTAAATCTTTCCGATTCCTTAGTTTTGCTTCAGGACCTAATTGATTTGCAAGCAGTAAACATGATAGAGCGAGGCAAGTTCTTGCAAACCAAGAGAAGAGCCCTTTTTCTGCCTCACTGCTCAAGAAAATACTTAGACAGCCGCTGCAAAGCAGTTTTTGACCCAAATATCCCGTCCTACACATGCTCCCACTGTTCAGAAGACTGCCTAGTTAACCAGTCTGACCACATAGCTAAAGAAAAAGGATACGACATTTACGTGTTGCCAGGCGGCTCCTGCATCCCCAAGATTCTGAAAAATACAAAGTATGAGGGCATAGTTGGCGTTGCATGCGGAGAAGAAATCAAAGTGTTGGGACCACTTTTGAACAGTATGGATGTGACTGGGCAAGCCATACCATTGATAAAGAATGGCTGTGCAAACACCATTTTCAACATGGAAACACTCGTAAAAGTTCTCTAACTTGCGACTTACTGCTTAAGTGAGAAGTTGAGGCCTAGCAAAAGCTTATAATTTTAACCATCCCAAAAGTAGTAGTTTGATGTAAATTGTCAAAAGCAAAATCAAAAAAATACTATAGAACTGGAGAAAAATGCCCAGAATCTGGCTTATATGCGCATTTCTGTAAACAAAAAGGTGAGAAGTCTATATTCCATTGTCCAAAACTGAGACGTTTCCACCTTGCAGAACGTGCGGTTCAGTTAGATGGGTATTAGTAATGGCAGCATAGACGTGCATGAACTAGTATAGGCACCTCAATTGCGATAAAGCAGTCTGGATCACCTAAAATCCTCTTCTACCAAGGAAGAAGATTAAATCAATTATCGAGATAATCCTAATACCCGACGCCTGGTTATGTTAGGGAGCTAAAGTTTTTCCGAGCACTAAAGTACATGAAACTTTTTCGGGATAATAATTAACTATACTAATTTACGAAAAGCAAAAGTAAAATGAAGATAAACTGTTACTTTACTATTTCTCGTTTCTTCCAGCGCAGGTTCTTGCCTTTGCACTTTCTGCATTTCACTGCGGTTGCAGCGTTGCGTACGCCGCAGTCTCTGCAGATTTTCATGTACAACCTGTGCTGTTGAGCTATCGCCTTTTTAACTGGATCTAATATCGGCATTTTATTGTTAACCTTCCATTTTTGGCTAAGTCCTTGATGGTTAAGTATCAAATATACCTTTTGTCCAAACTTTACAATTCACAGGAAAGTATCTTTAAGACAAAAGTGGAGGACTTTTTTTCCCTCAGATTTGGAATAAATTCAGATTCTTATTTAATTTCCTCAATCGTAACATAAGAGCGTGTATCTTCTATTCCATCTATGGTGTAGAGTTTCTTTAGGATTTCGTCGAGGCTATCTCGCTCAACAATAATTAACGCATCTACTTCGCCAGCTATGCGGAAAGCTCTTGAAACGGCAAGATCACGAATTTGCTCGTAAACATGTATTCGCTTAATCGGTGAAACTTTGAGGAGTATGAAGGCTGGAGTGGTGGATACGCCGAGAGCATTCAAGCCTTTGTCAGTGACATCTATGAAGCCTCTGCCAGTGCGGATGTAACCGCGATTTTTGAGTTTACGCAAGTGCACGTTTAAAGCTTGCCTACTCACGCCTAGCTGGCTTGATAACTCGTCTTGCTTAACCCTCAGCGTATAGGTGTTTGTGGATTTTCCTTTCTCGTAGAGTGTTTTTAAGAGTTGAATTGAACGTTTAGTTAATGGTTCCAAATTGGTCACTTATGTCTTAGTTTGTTAAGTTAAAAGTTTACAATAGTGAGGTTGCTTAAGAATTTGATGCCTCAAAACCGCCTAAAACAATACGAAGACCGCCAAAAACAAGGGCTTCCTTCTTTCCAAAATCCTTACATTTGGCTCTTTAAATAAGGGCTATAAACTTTTCACAAATACTTAGATAATCTGCAATAAACTGCAACACACTATGCAAGCAAAAGCAGCAGTAAACAACCTGCAGCAACCAATTTGCAAACACCAGCCAGAACATTAAGCCAACACCACAATGTATTTATTTTTAAAAAAGGCTTAAGTGAAGCCACCTAAAAAGTAAACTAGGAGTGAAGCGAGGACGTGACAGAAACCAACGCAGTCTTAATCGGAAAAAAACCAATAATGAACTATGTACTTGCATGCATAACTACCTTCCATGGCGGAGCAAAAGAAGTAAGCATAAAAGCACGCGGAAGAGCCATCAGCCGAGCAATAGACGTAGCCGAAGTTGTTAGGCACAGATTCCTCCCAGACGTAAAAATCAAAAGCATCGGAATAGGAACAGACCAATTCCTACCCCAAGATGAAGGCGACTCAGCAACAAACGTGAGCACAATAGAAATAAAATTAATAAGATAGATAAATCACGCAATAGCCAAACTCCTTATTTGCAGGAAAAACGACACACAAATGAAAACGGAACTATGCAGTTTCTGCTTAAAAAGCGGCATACTATGCCAAAAATGCTCAGCTAAAGTGAAAGCTGGCGAAATCAGCCAGTTAGACCTGAAAATAGCCCGTTTACTGCTCTCCCTAGAAGAGAAATATCCTTCCCTGCAAAACGTCTGCTTCTACAAAGCAGTTGAAGTTGAAAAAACATTAGCCATCCTCGTTGGACACGGAGACGTGCCAAGACTTTTAGGATATGGTGGCAAAATTATCAAAGCCCTAGGCGACGAAACCGGCAAAAACGTCCGCGTATTAGAGCAGGGTGTTGACGACCGCAAATTCCTAGAAGACCTATTCATACCCTTCAGCATACTAACAATCAACACGATTTGGCTTCCAGATGGAACCACCGAAACCAGAGTTATCCTGAAGCGGAAACGTGGTGCACAGTTGCCTTTTGACGTTAAGGCTTTAAAGGAAATCGCCAGTAAAATACGTAAAATGTCCTTACGCGTAGAAATCGCAGATTAAGGATTGGCGATTAAACATGAACTTGGACTCTATTGGTGGATGGATTAGAACGTACTATACCAGTAACGTAACACCAGAAATTGATGGTCAAGAAGTAACACTTTTCGGTTGGGTTCAAGAAATCCGCGACTTGGGTGGAATCCGCTTCATTATACTGCAAGACCGAGAAGGAACAATCCAAATAACCATCCCAAAAAAAAGAATCCCACCCGAAGTTTTAGGCAAGTCAGATCTTCTACAGAAAAGATTCAGCATAGCAGTTAAGGGAACAGTAAAAAAGACAAACATGACACCAAGAGGCATCGAGGTAATACCTAACGAAATCAAAATATTCAGCACAGCCATAGAGCAATTGCCCCTCGACATCACAGGCAAAACTCCAGCCAACATAGAAGCACGTTTAGATGCAAGACCGCTTGACCTCTGCCGAGACCAAAACTTGGCTACATTCAAAATCCAGCACACTACCCTTGAGGCAATACGCAGTTTCCTATTTCAGAAAGGATTTTTGGAAGTTCATACGCCAAGAATTATTGCTTCTGCAACTGAAGGTGGAGCAGAATTATTCACTGTTGATTATTTCGGGCAAAAAGCATACCTCGCTCAAAGCCCACAACTCTACAAAGAAGAATTAACGCTAAGCTTCGAGAAGGTTTTTGAGGTTGGACCTTTCTTTAGGGCAGAAGAATCACACACACGCAGACACTTAAGCGAGTTCGTTTCCGTTGACATAGAAGAAGCTTTTGCAAACGCTCAAGATGTCATGCAACTTCTCGAACAAGTCATACATCACGCTTGCACAACAGTAAAGGAGAAGTGTGCAAGTGAGCTCTCGGTGCTCAAATACAAGTTTGAAGTGCCACAGATTCCATTCAAGCGTTTAACCTATGACCAAGTTCTTGATGACTTGAAAAAGCAGGATGTAAAGGTTCCATGGGGTGAAGACATCCCCACGGAAGCCTGCAGAGTCTTAGGCAAGCTTTACCCGTTCTTTTACTTTATAACCGATTGGCCAACAAATGCAAAGGCTTTCTACATTAAACCACGCGAAGACAAACCTGAACTTTGCGAAGGATTCGATTTAATGTGGCGCTACATAGAGCTCGTTTCAGGTGGAACAAGAATTTGCCAAAAAGACCAGTTAATCCAAAGGCTAAAAGAGAAAGGATTGAACCCTGAATCCTTCAAATTCCACCTTCAAGCCTTTGATTATGGAATGCCACCTCACGCTGGATGGGCAATAGGGCTCGAGCGATTAACGATGATATTAACTGGGAAAAAGAACATTCGAGAAGTAACACTATATCCACGTGACAGAGTCAGGTTAACTCCCTAATTAGTTTGGTCTACCTACCTAACCTACTTTTTTGACCTATTTTCACTAGCTAAAAAGTGGCCTACCTTCCTAGCTTTTTGTTAAGTGATTTCAGAAGCAAAAAGCTACCCCTAAGCTGAAGTATGATTAAGGTACGCGTTGGAGGTTTAGCGTTTTGATTCTTGCAGCAGCTCATTTACGTATTCGTTGACTGCTTTCTGATGTTTTTTCGCTATTCTTTTTACGGCATCGTTTATACCTGTAGAGTACTGCACCGCTTTCTTAGGTTTATCGACCACTGAGCTAGGCATGCCAGCGTTCAACGCAACTTTTCTTAACACAAGCTTTCGGAGCGTATCGGTTTTCTTTTCAATTTTGCATTCAATCGGCAAGCTTAAAGCGAACTCGGCAAGCTCAAACGACGCAAAAGGCAAACGTAACTCAATGTCATGGAAAGCGGTGATTTTCATGTCTCGCTCAAGATTGCTCTCATGAATCTTAGCCACATCATTAAACATTGTTTTTCGGACTTTTTCGCTTCCCTCTTTGCAGTACTCGTTGACATAGCGTTGGTAGCCTCCGAAAAGTTCATCTGCACCCTGCCCAGCCAACAGCACCCTGAAACCTGCTTCAGCCGCTTTTTCTGCTGCCCAATAAAAGGGTAAGCCAATGCTGGCTTTAATCGGGTCAGGCTCCTCAATTAGCTCTATCACTTTTGGCAAGGTTTTTTCGACGTCAGAGTCTTTGAACAAATGGACCTGTAGGGGCAGATTTAATTGGTCTGCAGCTTTCATAGCCTCTTCCGTTTCAACCTGATTCTCCAGACTCACATGCAGCAGATTAACTTTCACTCCACACTTGCTCGCCAAAAAAGCCACTAAGCTGCTGTCTAATCCTCCTGAAAACGCGACTGCAACCTCCTTTAAGCCGTTCACTCGTCTCTGGATTGATTGCTCAAGAAGAGTCTGAAGCTTTTTCGCTGCTTCATCCATCGTTATCGGTTTAGGTTCTGTGTAAGTTAGTGTTTTGATGGGTTTGAACTGGAAGCCTTCGCGATTGGCAAAAGCTAGGTTGCCCGGCGGAAAAGACAGCGGGTTTTCTATTCCCAGCTTCCATAGGGCTTTTCGGTTTGTGGCAACGGCAGAAATGTTTTTGTTTTCTCCGTAATAAAGCGGTTGAACTCCTATTGGGTCTCTTCCTGCCGCAATCCAACCGTCTTTAAGCATTAAAAATGAATAGTCTCCATCCGCTTTATCAATTAGCGTTTGCAGGATGGTTTCGCAATGGAGCGGTTCCTTGGCAACCTGTTCCATAACAGCAGTTTTTGGTATAGGCGAGTATACTCTGCCTTCAAAAACAAGCGCTGCATCATCCAACTGCAAAAACTCGTAACCGCTTGCCGACTTAGGTTTCGAGGAAACATAGCCAACTATAGTTGATGAAACTAAGCCTTGCCTGCTCATGATGTCAAGGTTTTTGTCTAAAAGACTCTTCTTTGGGGAAACTAACCCAAAATGTGAAGTCCGCACATCACCGAGTGCTTTGAGTAATTCAAGAACCCGCTCAACTACGTTATTGCGTTGCTTATCTAATACTGCAACAGTCACTTTCATACCATCATACACCAATACTATGTATATTCTGCAACAACATTGGTAAACATTAACTTTTTACGTTTTCCATGTAAAACGAGGAGCAATTAAAACTTTGTTAACTCAAGGCTGGCATGTGGTTCTGTGCCTGCCAAGCGGAAAGATAGTGGTTAGCAACGAGACCTTTTAATTGCCTGTTTTAACCGTTTGACAGTCAGTCCGCATAGGATACGAAAATTATAACGTTTATTCTACAGCGTCTATGCCTGCTATGCCTGCCTTCTCTTTTGCAAGGTTCTTCCCTTTGTAAAAAAAGTTAAAGTTCTTCAAACAATGCCTCAAATTTCCAGTCTTCCCTTAGGACAACCCTGAGACAGAAAATTCGAAATCCTGCCTGCTTTTCTTTCGAAAAATTCCTTTTTTTAAACAATCTGTAATCATCATGCGGTTCAATCGCCGACTGAGTTTTTACTTCGATAAGGCATGGAGTTTTCGCTTTCTTAGCCAGAAAATCCCATCTGAATGTTAGATTAATCTGTTCTTCAGTAAGGATTTTCCTATAGTATCGTTCGGCACTATTTGGAAGCCAACATAAACCTTGCCTAATCTGGTTTGGAGAGATGAATGTAAGAGTATTGCCTTTGCCCATACCTTGTAACATTAATGGCTTAACAATCCACCAAAATTTTGCTTTATGTAATGCCCAAAAACCTATGACTTCTCCTACCCCTCCGATTGTCCAACAACGGAGTGCATTAGACAAATCTCTTTGACCACTCTTCACTGTGGGCAACTGCTTAAGGTTTCCTTCGATATGGGATAAAGCGATTGAACATCACCATACCTTTAACGCTTAATTCAATTCAGGTCTGATACTAACTTGCTTAAATGTCTTTCAAGGGGGATAAAAGGGGCCTCTACTGCTTATTGTAGTCCTTTTAAACCGTTATTTTATATGGACATCATACGCTAACATCTTAAACCCTATGCAAAACGTTGACTTGACAATCCTCTTGCGACTTAGCTCATTTTTGTAAAAAGTTAAAACAAAAGCTGTTTATTGTGATTTTTTTCTTCACAAAACATTAATCTTTAATCTGCATATCTTAGACTTTGAGGAAACACTAACTTGCCTATCCTGCCAATAGATACTGGTCGTTATGGAACGCCAGAGATGCTTAAAATCTTCGAGGAAGAAACCCGGGTTCAAAAATTGCTTGATGTTGAAGCTACTTTAGCTTTAGCACATGCAGAAGTGGGCAATATTCCAAAGAAAGACGCGGAAAAAATCGCTTCCATGGCTTCAACCAAGTACGTAAAAGTTGAACGAGTTAAAGCTATTGAAAAAGAGATAAAGCACGACATCGCCTCGCTGGTTCGTGCGCTGTCAGAGGTTTGTGGTCCAAGCGGTGCCTACGTACATTTGGGTGCAACGAGCTATGACATTGTTGATACTGCTAATGCATTGCAGCTAAAAGATGCTTTAGACCTTATAGAGAAAAAACTTGCTGATTTGAAGGAAATCTTGCAAAAACAAGCATCTCAGCACAAAGAAACAATAATGATTGGAAGAACCCACGGACAACACGCATTGCCGATTACTTTGGGCTTTAAGTTTGCGGTTTGGGGCTATGAAGTTAACAGGCACCTTGAACGGTTAAACGAGTGCAAAAAACGCGTTTTGGTCGGAAAAGTAAGCGGTGCAGTGGGGACGCAGGCTGGTTTGGGTGAACATGCACAACAGATTCAGGAGTTTGTAATGAAAAGGCTTGGTCTTCATGCAGCCGAGATTTCGACGCAGATTGTTCAGAGAGACCGCTATGCTGAACTTGTATGCATTTACGCTATGGTTGCTTCCTCGCTAGAGAATTTCGCAACCGAAATACGGGAGCTGCAAAGGCCTGAAATTGGCGAAGTTTTTGAAGCGTTTGAGGCTAAGAAGCAGGTTGGCAGTTCTACGATGCCTCACAAACAGAATCCTGAAACATGTGAGAGAGTTTGCGGTTTGGCCCGAATCGTCCGAAGCCTCAGCACTCCAGCATTTGAAGACATGATTACGTGGCACGAGAGAGACTTAACCCAGTCCTCAGCTGAACGATTCATTCTACCAGAATCAAACATTCTGCTTGACTACATGCTTAGCCTAATGTGTAACATTGTGGCTAACTTGCGAATAGACGAACAGCGGATGCTGCAGAACCTGAACCTAACGCAGGGACGCGCCATGTCAGAAGCCGTAATGATGGCGTTGACAAAGAAAGGCGTGAACAGGCAGGAAGCACACGAGTTACTAAGGAAACTAACAATCCAAAGTGCAGTGGAAAAACGGGACTTCAAGCAAGTTCTCCTGCAAGACATATTCGTAAGCAGCAAACTAACAGAGAAAGAAATAGACCAAGCGCTAAACCCGAAAAACTATTTGGGCACAGCAATTAAACAAGCAGAAAAATTTGCCAAAAGCTAAAACTAAAAATCTGAAAGCGCCTTTTGGCTAAATTCTTGCTCTCTATCAAGTTTTTCCCACGTGTCCTTTTTAACGAAACCGCCGACTTGCTCCTTAATTTTCTTAGCCAACCTTGGACCCACAAGCGGCAAATTCGTTAAATCCTCAACCGCCGCATGCTTTATGTCCTCAATGGTTTTGTATCCTGCATTGTACATTATGCGTCCGCGGACTCTGCCTACCCCTTCCAGCTTAACAATAGGCAATAGCTCCTTCTTTATACCTTTAGAAACCCTCTCCACCAACTCGTTGGTGAGTGGTAAAACTTCTTTTTCTCCGAAAAGTGCAGCTAACTCATCTATAGCGTGAAGCAGCCACTTCGCATTCTCAATGGTTCTGTACAAGTCGCCAGGTTGCACTCCGAACTGTTCAATCAGTTTTTCTTCGCTGATTTCCTCAATCCAATTCTTCATTACCAAGGCAGTTTTGATTTCGCCAAGGAACTCTTCGTAAGAGAAATGGTCAGTCCACTCGTTTGGAACATCAGTGAACAATTCATCTCTGTGTTCATCAAGTTGTACCGCCAGAGCATCAAACTCTCTTGTGTAGGGCCTCATTACTGGACCCATGTCAGGCGTGTGAGAAATCAAATGAAGCAAACCAAAATCCGTTAGGCAGGCAGGTTTGTTTCTTAAGGCGTCGCGGATTACAACTGCTGAAAGCGGGTCAATATAGAGTTCACTTACACGTTTTCCAAACCGAGTGGCGAAAATATTTTCTCCGCTTAAATCAATCATTTGCTCTTCATAGAGGTACTTTAGGATTTTAGCGATAATGCCCTTTATCGCTTTTACATCGTATTGGTAAGCGTAGAAGGTTTTGCCGAAGAACTCGTAAATCCCATTTTCCGTGTGAGCAAAATCTGAGGCAACTGTTGCCAAAACGTGACCTCGAATTATTTTTTCAACCGCCAGCCTAGACCAAATCCGCTCAGGTTTAGCTAGAACGTAGCTTTCCATTAAGTAATCTGCTTCATCCGAGGTCTTAGCAATAAGGATTGATTCGCCTACCTTGTCATATTTCGGTCTGCCAGCCCTGCCCGCCATCTGCTTATACTCTAACACGCTAATCGGATAATTCCCATAGCCTGGCTCAAAACGCCTGTAATCCTGAATGATAACCGTTCGCGCCGGAAGGTTAACGCCAAAAGCTAACGTGGGCGTGGCGGTTAACACTTTGATTTTTCCATCCTTAAACGAATCCTCAATCAGCTTACGATGCGCGCCAGCTAATCCTGCATGGTGAAAAGCGGTACCACACCGCACAAGACCAGCAAGGGTTTCGCTAATTTGGGTTCGTTCGCCTGCAGCCAGGATTTTTTCTGCTTCATGCTCCAGCGTTCGCTTCATAGGCTTAGATAAGACTTCGCTTGTGTGTTGGGCAATGTTTTTTGCTGCTGAAACAGAGTTTTTCCTTGTTGAAGCAAAAACTAAAGCTTGCCCACCATTCTTCAGCGTGTTCAAGACAAGGTTTATGGTTGGATACCTCGTTTTCTTTTCAATTTTTCTTGCGTCACCATCCTTGTACTGGATTTCCTCATGCAAAACAACGCCTTCCTTAAGCGGGACTGGGCGCCACTCAGTCACGATGTAATTGGCTTTTAACCACGCAGCGATTTCGTCAACGTTGTTTATGGTTGCGCTTAACGCTAAAACCTGAATGTCAGGATTAACCTGCAATAGCCTAGCCAAAACCACTTCAAGGGTTGGACCGCGCTCCGCCTCGTTTAAAAGGTGAACCTCATCCGCCACAACCAGCGAGATATCGTCCATCCATTTGGCTCTATGACGCAGAAGCGAATCAGCCTTCTCATTCGTACAAATTATGAAATCATAGCGTTCGAGCCAAGTGTCAGCGGTGTCAAAGTCGCCTGTGCTAATGCCAACAGACACCTTTCTGCCATCAGGCTTCCTTATTGACGTGTATTTTCTGAATTCTTCAAACTTTTCGCTTGCCAACGCTCGCAACGGCGAGAGATAAATTACTTTGCCGTTCTTCTCCAGCACATGCTTGAGACCGCAGAGTTCAGCAATCAACGTTTTGCCTGACGCTGTGGGGCTGGCTAGAACGATGTTTTTGCCGTCTAGCACTCCTGCCCGTATGGTGTCTTCTTGAGGAGGAAACAACTCGGCAATCCCCAATTTGAGCAGTACATCCTTGACTGGTTCGGGCACGGGCAACTCTGCAATCTTCAAACTTTAACTCGCCATCAATTGTGTTTGTTATTTGATAGGAGTTTGTTTAGGTTATTAGTGTTTTTTTATGGGGGAATGGTTTTTTGCCTGAGAGATTGTGTTTTTTTGCTTGCTTCTCACGACTGGTGTGGATTACTCTTCTTTCAGCACTTGGGTGACCAGCCGCAACTCTGCTTTTCTACGATGTGCCACAAAAGCTGATTTGTGGATATTGAGTTTCTTAGCTATCTGCTCTGAATTAATTTTTCGTGGCATGCTGTAATAGCCTAATTTGTAAGCTGTAGTTAGGACTCTTTTTTGTTTTTCCGTTAAGGAGTTAAGTGGTGAGTTGAGTGAAAATTTTGCGTCAGTTAAAGAAACTATTCTGTACCGTGGCCCGTTCTGCTTAAGCTCATCGAGAATATTTTTTATCTCTTTAACGGTGCCTAGATAAATCATTTTTACCTTGTCTTCCCGGATTTCGGTGGATATAATGTAGCCGCCTTCGCCTTTTAATGGACTGAGGTTTAAGCGAATCGGGACTGGCTTGTGTTTAACAAAAACGATGTAGGCACCACTTTTTTCTTTTTCAAGAATTTGAGCACCAGAAAAATTGTCACCCACAAGAACCGTCTTCGCCATCAAATCCTCAAAATCGCTTGTGGCATCTTGAGGTTCTATTCTGCATATGGCAGCGATTTCTTCCTCGTCTAACCTTAGAAACTGTAATACCTGTAGAGTTTTCAAGCTATTTAGCGGAATTGAATCGTGAATTTTTGAGAATTCATCTTTGGAGAATTCCAATATTAGCCGACGCATAACATAGCTTACGCATTTAACTTGATATAGATTTTGGGGAGGCGACCTTATCCGCTAGAAAACTAATCCGCATTGTCTACATTACTCAAACGTGACTGGTGACTAAAATGTCAGATATCATCATGGTTGAAGATTTAGTGGAAATATATCCTGACGGCACAAGAGCGATTGATGGAGTGTCTTTTAATATTAAGCAAGGTGAATTTTTTGGTTTTTTGGGGCCTAACGGTGCGGGTAAAAGTACGGTCATAAAAATTCTTACAACTTTATTGGAGAAAACATCAGGGGTTGTTACGGTTGCAGGTTATGATGTTGAAACGGCTGCTAAAGAAATCCGCAAAGTAATCGGAGTCCAAAGCCAATATACCATAGTTGACGATGACTTAACCGGCAGGGAAAACCTGGTTCTTCAAGGGCATTTACAGAGAATGCATGGCACTGCTCTCGACCAACGCGTTAACGAATTGCTAGGGATCGTTGGTCTTTTAGATGTGGCGGATAAAAGAGCTTTACAGTATTCGGTAGGGATGAAAAGGCGATTAGACTTAGCTTCAGCTTTAGTTCATAAACCTAAACTTCTCTTTTTGGATGAACCAACCATCGGTCTTGACCCTCAAGCCCGAGCAGAAATTTGGAAGTACCTTGAAGAGCTAAACAAAACCCAAGGGACCACCATATTCTTGACAACTCAATACTTGGAAGAAGCAGACAGGCTCTGCCAGAGGCTTTCAATCATCGACCACGGACAAATAATCGTCAGTGGCTCGCCCACAGAACTAAAACAACAGATCAGTGAGGACACAATCACAATCTCGCTTGGAGAAATAGGCGGTACAAGTGACTTGCAAAAAGCGAAAAAAGTTGCAAGCGGTATCAGCGGCGTCATGAACGTGTTGGAGACTGACCATGGCTTGACTCTCTATGTTAAAAATGCAGAACAGATTGTTCCTAACGTAGTAAGAGCGTTTGACAGAAACAACCTTCCTCTTGTCTCAGTCAAATTTTCATCTCCGTCATTGGATGACGTCTTCTTGCAACAAACAGGCAGAAGAATCCGACCGGAAGAACTACAGAAGAAGCCAACCTACGCATTTGCTAAGATGCCGAAGAGACGAAAGATTCCTTTTCACTAGGAGGCAAAAGATATGACAAACGATTTCGCTTACGACGTTTGGTATATGTTTGTGAGAGCTAATAAGAAGTATATGCGCTCCCCCGCTTTGGTCTTTTTCTCGCTCGTCACACCGATAATATTTTTCTTTTTGTTCACCCAACTGTTCAAGGTACTGGGCGGTGTGCCAGGCTTTCCAGCGGGCAGCTACCTTCAATTTGCTATTGCCGGAATCCTCTTGATGGAAGCTTTTAACACTGCCTTGCGGACAGGATCTTCAATCGTTGAAGATTACGATTCAGAGTACCTCTCTAAACTACTTGTAACACCAGTAAGTAGACCAGCAATTCTTCTGGGGCGACTGCTAAGTGATGGAGTCAGAGTAATTGTTCAATCAATCATAATTCTAGCACTAGCCTACCTAATGGGCGCCAACTTCGTAACAGGAGCGCTGGGCATTATCCTAATCCTCATAACCATGGCTGTCTTTGGAATGGCATGGTCAGGCGTTTCACTATCAGTCGGATTAGCGACGAAAAATGGCGAGGCAATTTCTAGCTTAAGCATGTTTCTCACGTTTCCATTAGTGTTCGTCAGTACCGCTTTGTTGCCGCTTACTTTCCTTCCAAGCTGGATGCAGTATATTTCCAACGTTAACCCGATTAGTTATATAGCAAACGCTGTTAGAGCGTTAACATCCACAGGATTTAATTTAAACACTATACTGCTTGCTTATGCCGTAATGCTGTTCATTGCATTTCTGGGTTTGGGAACCACGATGCACCAGTTCAGAAAGCTGATGAGATGATATGCTGAAATCGCCGAGAATTCTGAATTAGCATTTTTTTATTCTTTTTTAGTAAAGCAGTTTGTTACAGTTTTAGTATTTTGTGGTTAGGTTTTTTTACTTGAACTAGATACTAGCAAGGTGACGAGTTATCTATCCCAAATAAACAGGTAGGATACTGTATGGTTGAAAACGTGAAAGAACTCCTCAAACTGCATGAAGGAATAAAACACGAAGTTTACTTAGACAACGAGAACTCAAGCATAGTCCCCAAAGAAGTAGTGGACGCTATGCTGCCCTACTTTGACAAGAAAGCATACGGCAACCCGACGCTTACGCATAAGCCCGGGTGGGAAGCCTTCGAAGTAATAATGAACAGCTTCCAAAAAATCAGCAAGTTCATGGGCGCAAAAATCCTAGAAGAAATCACTTTCACCCCAAGCGAAACAGAAGCCAACAACTTAGCCATCATGGGCTCAGCCTTCGCCATGAAAAACAAGGGCAAAAAAATCATCATCTCCGAAATTGAACCAATCAACGTGCTGCAGGTTGCTGAGATGATGCAGAAATTCGGTTTCACAACCACAAAAATCCCAGTTGACCACGAAGGATTTATCAACCTTGAAAAACTCAAAGAAGCAGTCGACAATGAAACAATACTTGTCAGCGTTTCAGCTGTGAACAACGAGATTGGTACAGTGCAGCCGATTAAGGAAGCGGTTGACATTGTTAAAGCCAAAAACCCGCAAGCACTCTTCCACACAGACGCTTCGGATGCTTATGGCAGAATTCCCTTTAACGTGCAAAACCTAAACGTAGATTTAGCCACAATAAGCAGCTACAAGATTCAGGGTCCACGCGGAATGGGCGCAATGTACCTGCGCGAAGGCATAAACTTTGAACGCATCCTTGAGGGGCAAATTGGGACACAGAAGCTTTGGCCAGGGGTCGAAAACACGCCCTTAATCGTTGGTTTCACTAAGGCTTCGGAGCTTGCATTCCAAAATTTCGAAGAAAACACCGCCAAAATGCGGACGTTGCGTGATAAGCTTGTTGACGGCATATTTAGCGAGCTTGATGACCTGCGCTTTAACGGTCCAAAAGGCGATAAACGCTCACCAGACAACGCCAACGTCAGCATTTTACGAGCTGAAGGCGAAGCGTTAACCATCGAGCTAAGCCTCAAAGGCGTTTACGTTTCCAGCGGCAGCGCATGTAGCCGAAGACTGCTTCAGCCCAGCCACGTTCTTGTTGCCATTGGCCGCAGGTTCAGTGAAGCACATGGCAGTATACTCATGAAAACCACTCGTTACCTTACAGAAGAGGATATAGCTTACGTTTTGGAAGTGTTACCAACGGCTGTTAACCGTATAAGAGGGATAGTTGGCTCTACAGGAGTTGATTAAAAAGTGTCGCGTATACCGTTACCTTACAACCCAAAAGTCATGGATTTATTCCGAAATCCAAAAAATCTTGGAAAAATGGAAGATGCAACAGTAGTAGCTGTGGCGGGAAACCCTGCTTGCGGAGACATGATAACTTTCTACTTAAAAATAAGCAACCAAGACATTATTGAAAGGGCAACTTTCGAAAGTTACGGTTGCGCCGCAAACATTGCCACATCCAGCATAGTTACAGAAATGGTTAAAGGCTTAAGCCTTGAAGCGGCATGGAAAGAAATTACTTGGAAGAGAGTAACTGAGGAAATCGGTGGATTACCAAGCGTCAAATTTCACTGCGGAGTACTCGCTGTAGGCGCCTTAAAACGTGCAATCAGAAAGTATTATCAAGAAAAAGGCGGCGCCGTTCCCAGTTGGTTGCCAAACGAACATACTTTCGAAGAGAAACAGGCGTTGGAAGAAGAAGAACTGGCAAAGATGCTGTCCAAGAGGCTAAAGATAGAGGAAGAAAAATAATCGTGGATATTGAAGCGATTCGCCAAGATTTTCCAATACTAAAACGAAAAATAAACAACAGCCCCCTAATTTACTTTGATAATGCTGCAACTACCCAGAAGCCCCGCCAAGTAATAGACGCCATAAGCGATTTTTATGAAAACCACAATGCTAATGTGCACAGAGCAGTCCATACATTGTCTTTAGAAGCAACCGACTTTTATGAGAAGTCGCGGGAAAAAATCGCAAAATTCATCAACGCAAAAGACTGGTCGGAAATTGTTTTTGTTAGGGGTACAACGGAAGCCATTAACTTAGTTGCGTACTCTTGGGGGCTAAGCAACCTAGGCAAGGATGACGAGGTTTTAGTTTCCTTAATGGAGCATCACAGCAATATTGTTCCATGGGAAATCACATCTAAACTAAAGGGTTTCACAATCAAATACGCCAAAGTAAATGCTGACGGCACGTTAGATTATGACGATTTTGAAAGCAAGTTTTCCCGAAATACAAAAATTGCCTGTTTAAGCCATGTTTCAAACGTTACAGGCGTAATCAACGATGTCAAACGAATTGCTAAGGTTGCACATGATAACGGCGCTTTAATGCTGGTTGATGGCGCGCAGTCTGTGCCGCATTTGGCTGTTGATGTTCAGGATTTAGATATGGATTTTCTGGCTTTTTCAGGACACAAAATGTTAGGACCAACAGGCATCGGAGTGC
>Ga0208819_1000521_pt1 | contig 27411 bp, 17 predicted proteins | sample June2015DPH_11_1_3_FD_184707 | JGI IMG/M metagenome (GOLD analysis project Ga0208819, IMG submission 184707) | Peatland microbial communities from SPRUCE experiment site at the Marcell Experimental Forest, Minnesota, USA - June2015DPH_11_150... | ecosystem: Environmental > Terrestrial > Soil >...
GAGGCGGAGGAGGCGGGGCGACGCAAGCGCGGGCAGAAACCAAGACCACATGCTCGCAATGCGGAAAAGAGACCACGGTTCCTTTCCGACCGACGCAGGGGCGCCCGGTGTTTTGCCGGGAATGCTTCCAAGCAAGGCGGTCCATGGGCGCAGCGTAAACCAAACCTAAGAATTTAAGACTGAGGGAGAGGGCTATCGAAGGTGATAGCCCTTTTTTATTTTTGAGAGGTGCCGCGAGAGGCGGGCCGAGAAGAAGTTTGGCTAAATCGGTGATCCAGAGTGCGGGAAAATGCTCAACAACACCTCCTCAGGGGCTAAAGCCCATTGAGGACCGAGCGCTTAATGTCGGAGCTGAAGCTCCGACGCCCTAACGAGCGGAGTTCTTAAGGAAGCTGGTGGCCGCCCACATCAGGGAAAGGTGGCGAGCCAGGATTCGAGGTGGGCGAGGGATTCGGGCATATTACGACGACCATAGCCGAAGCGGATGTGGCGGGGCTCGTCGTAGACGGTGCCAGGCAGGAGAAGGACACCGGCTTCGCGAACGAGGCGTTCACAGAAGGATTGGACGTCCTGCGCGGGCTTGAAGCGAACGAAGCCGATGGTGCTTGCGTTGGGAGGAGTCCATTCGAAAAGATCCGCGTGACGCGAAAAGAAGGCGCTCAGTTGGGGAAGATTGCGAAGAACGATCTGGAGGCTGCGGCCGATGAATTTCTGGCGGTGGCGGAAGGCGACGGCGGTGAGGAATTCGCTGGGGGCGCTGGCGCAGATAGTGGTGTAGTGCTTGAAGGAGATGATTTTTTGAAGGATGGAAGCGTCGCGGCAAGCGAGCCAGCCGAGGCGGAGCCCGGGGAGGCCGTAGGTCTTGCTGACGGAGCCGAGGCTGAGGGCGCGCTCATAGAGATCACAAGCGGCGGGAAGCCGGGTGGTGGGATCGTGCTCGAGCTCGCGGTAGACCTCGTCGGAGAAGACGTAAATGCCATGGCGAGCGGCGAGATCCAGGACGCGGCGGAAAATGTCCGGAGGCATGAGCAGTCCGGTCGGATTATGAGGCGAGTTGATGTAAATAGCGCGCGTGGTAGGGCGGACAAGCGATTCGAGGGCGGAGAAATCGTGGGCCCAGGCGTTTGCGGCGTTGCGGCGCCATTCGGATACAGCGGCGCCTGTGCTTTTGGGGACGGTGAGAGCACTTTCGTAGCAGGGCGTTTCGACAATGGCGTGGTCCTGGGGCGTGAGCAGAGCGTGATAGAAGACGAAGATGGCTTCTTCGGCGGCGGAAAGCACGACGAGTTGATCGGGAGAGATTTGCGAGTACATGGTGGCCAGGACATCGCGAAGCCAGGGAGCGCCGGGGGATTCGGTGTAACCGCACCAATGGTTCAGGAAGGCATCATGGGCGCCAGGTTCGAGAGCGAGTATTTCTTGAATGGTTTGGGATTCGGCGTCGGAGGATGAGAGCAGGTACCTGGCGGCAAATTCGTACTTGCCCATGTACTCCTCGATGCGGAAGGGAGAGATCTGCATGAGGGTGAGTGTGCCAAGGGGAGAGGCGGGGCGTCTAGGACCAAATTGAGCGGAGGAAGGCCGGGTCCCTAGCGATGGGTGCAAATGGGAGGAGGGAGAGGGTATGATACTGGCTCCGAAGTGCCCATTGAGACCAAGCGATCCGGAGGGCCAAAATATGGCTCACCGCTTCACCATCGGTGTCGAAGAAGAATTCCAGATTATTGATCCTGCTACGTTAGAGCTGCGCTCGCACGTGGTGCAATTGCTTTCCGCGGCAGCACATGGATTGGGCGACCAGGTCAAGGGCGAGATGCACCAGTCCATCGTCGAGACCGGGACGAAGATCTGCGAGAACGTGAGCGAGTTGCGGCTGGAGATTCACCGGACGCGGAACGAACTGGTGTCCGCGGCCGAAAGCACGGGGCTGCAGGTGGCGGCGGCGGGAACGCACCCGTTTTCGAACTGGATCGATCAGGTGATTTCGCCGGGAGAGCGTTACCAGCACATCGTGGAAGAGATGGGGCAACTGGCCAGGTCGCTGCTGATCTTTGGGATGCACATCCACGTGGCCATGCCGGACAAGCAGTCGACCATCGACATGATGAACATGGTGCGGTATTTCCTGCCGCATCTGCTGGCGCTTTCGACAAGCTCGCCCTTCTGGATGGGAAGGAACACGGGGCTGAAATCGTTCCGGACGACGGTGTTCCGGCGATTTCCCCGGACGGGCGTGCCAGAAACGTTTGAGTCGTGGAGCGCGTACGAGAATTTCGTGAATCTGCTGGTGAAGCTGAACAGCATCGACAACGGGAAGAAGATCTGGTGGGATGTGCGGCCGCACCCGACGTTTGGGACCCTGGAGTTCCGGATGTGCGATGTGGCCACGAAGGTAGAAGAAGCGGTGGCGATTGCGGCGCTGACGCAGGCGATTGTGGTGAAGATCCACCGGCTGTACAAAGGGAATATGGGCTGGCGGCTGTACCGGCGGGCGCTGATTGAAGAAAACAAGTGGCGCGCGGCGCGGTACGGAATCGAGGGAAAGCTGATTGATTTTGGGAAGGAAGAGGAAGTGCCGATGAGGCAACTGATCCCCGAGCTATTGGAATTTGTGGATGACGTGGTGGACGATCTGGGTAGCCGGAGCGCCGTGGAGTATGTGCACACGATCATGAATGAGGGCACGAGCGCGGAACGGCAACTGCGCGTTTTCCAGCAGACCGCGGACCTGAAGGATGTGGTGCGGCATTTGGTGAGGGAAACGCGGGGAAGCGCGGAGGATGGGAAGTCGGCGACGGCGGGAGTGATCAACTAGTGTTGTGTCCCGAAGATAATGTGAAGATGTCCAGAGTCTTCAGGAGCTAAAGCCCAATTCATTTTGCAGACTTTATATCAGGGCTGAAGCCCTGACCCCCTAAAGAGCAGTGCAAGGAACTTGTGGGACACAACACTAGCGGCAAGCACTGCGTAGGACAATGGGGCCGGGATTCTTCACAGGGCTAGCCGAAACAGAGGGAACGGGAGGTGCGCGATGGTGAAGGTGGGGTTGTTGTGCGGGCGGGAATACAGTTTTCCTCCCGCGTTTCTGGCGCGGATAAACGAACTGGGGAGAAAGGATGGGGTGAGCGCGGAAATTGTGAAGTTGGGCGGGACGCGGATGGGCGAGCCGGCGGAATACCGGGTGATTGTGGACCGGATCTCGCATGAGGTGGATTACTACCGCGGCTACCTGAAACAGGCAGTGCTGCAAGGAACGTACGTCATCAACAATCCGTTCTGGTGGACGGCGGACGACAAGTTTTTCAACTACAGCGTTGCCGCAAAACTGGGCATTGCGATTCCCAAGACGATTTTGCTGCCGCAAAAGGGCTATCCCTACGATGTGGACATCACCTCGGAGTCGCTGCGCAACCTGAAATATCCAATGGACTGGGTGGGGCTGCTGGACTCGGTGGGGCGGCCGGCGATACTGAAACCGTTTTCGGGCGGCGGTTGGAAGCACGTTTACAAGGTGCATAACGAGGAGCAACTGCTGGAGGCGTACGACAAGACTTCGCCGTATTGCATGACGCTGCAGGAGTTCATCGATTTCGAGCAATACGTGAGGTGCTTCACGTTTGGCAAGTCGGACATTTTGCCGGTGGCGTATGACCCGAAGGAACGGAAGTACCTGGTGGAGCACAAATATTTGTCGGATGAGCTGGGTGCGCGGGTGGTGAAAGACGCGCAGACAATCAATCTGGCATTGGGCTACGAAATGAACACGATCGAGTTTGCGGTGAAGGATGGCGTGCCGTACGCGATCGATTTCCTGAATCCCGCGCCGGATTTCGAGAAGGACCGGATCACGGAATTTTACTTCAAGCATGTGGTGGAGAAGATGGCGCGGTTGGTGATCGATCGCGCGCTGCATGGAAACGTGGCGAATACCTGGCCGCGCTGGGAAGAGATGCTGAGCATTGGGGCGGCGGCAGGGTTTACGGGAGCGCCGCGCACAGCGCAGGCGGCGCAGTCTGCTCCCTTGGGAACGACGGAGCGATGAAGTCCAGAAAGCCGGCGGGGAAACATCGCGATGCAGCCGAGCAGTGGCACGAACTGCTGCGGCCATTGGTGAAGAAGTCGCCGGCACTTGCCAAGAAATTCCTGGCGGATGTACGCGCGGCGAAACTGACGTTTGGGCGGCGAGTGCACTGCCCGTTTTTGCGGCCCTATTTTCTGTCGCCTGCCGATGAGCGGCGCGTGCGGCACGTTGCCGAAGCCATCGCAGCGGTGGCGGAGCGGGTTACGACCGCGGCGCTGAATGACAAAACCCTTTTCGCACAATTCCATTTGCGGCCAGAGGAAGAGCGGCTGGCGCGGCTGGCTGCGGGACCGGGACCGGCGAGTACGGCGTCGAGACTGGACGCGTTTCTCCTGCCGGACTCGCTGAAGTTCACGGAATACAACGGGGAATCGCCAGCGGGCGCGGGCTATTCGGAAACTCTTTCGGATATATTCCGGAAATTGCCGGTGATGGAGGAATTTGCAAGGCGGTACGAGGTGCACAGTTACCCGCTGAGCGCGAAGCTGCTGGATGCGCTGATGACGACTTATGCGGAATGGGGCGGAAAGGCGAATCGGCCACAAATGGCGATTGTGGATTGGAAGGAAGTGCCAACGTGGAGCGAGTTTGAGATTCTGCAGGCAAGATTCGAGGCGATGGGAATCCAGGTGGTTCTGGCGGACCCGAGGGAATTGGAGTTTGACGGGAAGCATCTGGCAGCGAAGGGGAAGAAGATCGATCTGGTGTACCGGCGCGTGTTGATCAATGACATTGTGGCGAAACCCGCGGAATGCGCGGCGCTGGTGAAGGCATACGAGGCGGGAGCGGTGTGCGTGGCGAATAATTTTCGCTGCAAGATTACCCACGTGAAGGCGTTTTTTGCGGTGCTGACGGACGCGAGGAATGCGGCGCTGTTTTCCCCGGAGGAACGCGAACTGATCTGGCGGCACGTGCCTTGGACGCGAGTTGTGCAGGACGTCAAAAGCAATTACGGCGGAAAGCCGATTGAGCTGCTGAAGTACATACGGAAACGCCGGAAGGACCTGGTGTTGAAGCCCAGCGACGAGTATGGAGGAATGGGCGTGACACTGGGTTGGGAGACGGACGCAAAGCACTGGGAGCGCGCCATCGAGGAGGCATTGCCCGGAGGAAAGAAGGCCAAGGCGCATGGCTGCTGGATCGTGCAGGAGCGCATCCCGGTCAGCCGGGACGTGTTTCCGCATATCGGTGCGGGCGGCAAAGTGGATTTCCGGAAGATGCTGGTGGATTTCGCGCCGTATTTATTCCGCGGAAGGCTGGCAGGATTTTTGACGCGTTTGAGCGCAACAGGACTGGCGAATGTGACTAGCGGCGGAGGGCAGATTCCGTCGTTCCGTGTGGAGCGAAGGAAAGCGGGGCCGGGCAATCAGCAGGGAAGAAAGAGGATGAGGGACAGCGGGTCAGTTTCCGTTTAGGACATTATACGGCAAGTGAACTGACAGTTTACTCCCAAACTTCCTCGAACCCCGTTTCCAGCCAGCTTCCGGATCGCCGACCATGCGGGAAGAGTTGCGCTCAAACCGGCCTGATCGCGCGAGAGCGACACTTTTTGGGGGGTAGCGCTTTTCACAACAGTCTGCGGGCACGCCACGCGAGTTTCGGCTGGATTCAGGACTATCTGAGCGTAAAAGCAGCTTTGTCGTGGACGGCAGTTCCGGCCCTACTTGGAATTGACCACCTCAGGCAGTGAAATGCGCCGATTCACATAACTGTCTAGGATCTGATCGAGTTCCTGCGGCCGGATGGGTTTCGTCAGGTAACCATCCATTCCCGCGGCCAGGCATCGATCGCGGTCGCCGGTCATGGCATGGGCGGTCAAGGCAATGATTGGTTGGTGCTTACCGGTCTTTTCTTCTTTCTTCCGGATGATCCCAGTGGCCTCAAGTCCGTCCGTCTCTGGCATCTGTACGTCCATGAAAACGAGGTCAAAGCTTCCCTGGTCAAGTGCCTCGATGGCCTGCCTACCATCGGCCGCCAACACGACGCGATGTCCTCTTTTCTCGAGCAAACGTATCACCAACCGTTGGTTTACGGCGTTGTCTTCCGCGACCAATATTCGCAGGACCATCATGGGGTCGCGCGCGTCTTGCAAGGAGTACCGCGTGACCAGCGGAATCGCGCCGGTCTGTTCGCGCGCGCCCAGGACTTGGGCAACGGCTTCGCGCAATTCCGATTGCCGGATGGGTTTCAGCAGGTAAGCAGCCACACCCAACTCTCTGCACCTATCCGCATCTCCTCGATGACCCGCGGAGGTCAGCATCATGATGGTTGCCGTGGCCAGCTCCGGCCTCTGCCGGATTCGCTCCACCAAGGAAAAACCATCCATTTTCGGCATGTGCATGTCCGTCAGAATCAGCCCGTAGGGCGCCCCGACTTCCCGTGCAGCAGACAATTCCGCGAGCGCTTCTTCTCCCCCTTCGACCAGAGTCGGCCTCATCTCCCAACGCTTCAGCATCCCATCCAGAATTCGCCGGTTCGTGAGATTGTCATCTACGACCAGGACCTTTACCCCGCGCAGGATCTCCGGCGGAGCGATGCTCCCAACCACGCTTGGCATTTCTGAACTCTTCACCTGCACCGTAAAGAAGAAGTTAGTTCCTCGCCCTACTTCACTTTCTAGCCAAATCCTCCCGCCCATCAGCTCTACAAGGCGGGCCGAAATCGTCAAACCCAATCCAGTTCCGCCATACTTCCGTGTCGTCGAGGTATCCGCCTGGGAAAACGGATTAAAGACTAAAGCTTGCTTCTCCCGGAGAATCCCAATCCCTGTGTCAGACACAGTGAATTGCAGTGTGCGGTTGTCGTCGGCTTGCGACTTCACCTCAACTTTCATCGCCACTTCACCTTCATTCGTAAACTTAATGGCGTTTCCTACCAAGTTAGTCACAATTTGGCGAAGCCGGCTGGAATCTCCCCGCACAACTTCCGGAGCTTCCGGAGCTATCTCGCACAGTAGTTCCAGCCCTTTTTGATCTGCGCGGAAGGCAAGTATCTTCAATGTAGATTCCAAGCAATCGCGGAGATTGAAGTCGACTAGTTCAAGATCGACTTTCCCCGCTTCGATCTTGGAAAAGTCGAGGATGTCGTTAATGACAACCAGCAGTGAATCTGCTGACTGTTTGACCGTATCCAAATATTCGTGCTGTTCCGTGGTAATTTCTGTTCCAAGCGCCAAGTCCGTCATGCCCATGATGCCGTTCAGGGGCGTCCGGATCTCATGGCTCATGTTGGCCAGGAATTCACTCTTTACGCGGCTGGCTTCTTCGGCGGCGTCCTTTGCCCTTCGCATCTCTTCTGTTCTCTTCAGGACACGAGTTTCCAGTTCTTCATTCGCACTCTGCAGGGCGGCATCTCGCTGCTGGATGCCCTCCAACATTTGGTTGAAGGAACCGACGAGCGAGCCAACTTCGTCATTCCCTTCCTTTGTGGCTCTGAGTGAGTAGTCCTCTTGAGCGGATACCCTGCTGGCAACAGCCGCGAGGTGCACGATGGGCGAAGTGATCAGTCGGAGCAACTGCGAAGAAAGGAGGAAGGCCAGAAGAATGGACACGACTAATACAAGGGCAGAAATCTTCGCATACTGCCGAAATTGTGCATGCAGCACACTGAGGTCAGAGACTATGACGATGGAACCGACGTTTACATGGTCGAAGGACACCTTCCGAAAGAGGGTGAGATTTTCCTGGTCGAATCTGGCGCCCTCCTCGACCCATGCCGGCGCCTGGAAAGACTCTGGAACTCCCGTGCGACGATATTCAACAAAGGGCTTACGTTGGTGGTCGTACAGGTAGGCAGCGACAATGTGATTCTCGCCCCCCAACGCTCCTAATATGTCATGTGCCGACTTGCGATCATTGAACATCACTGCCGCCGCTGCGTTCGCTCCCAGCGTATCTGCCAGAACGGAGAGTTCAGCGGTCATCATCGCCCGGTAGCTGGCGCGCTCGTACAGCCCGAAGCCCACGCTCGCTAGAACTAACGCCAGACAGCTGGTCGTCAGAATCACTGCTGCCAGCTTCTGTCGGATCGAGGAACTTAGGAACAATCTCATTCTTATCGGCTCCCGGGTCGCTGATCACTCTCTTTGGCGGAGGCTGCGGCCTGCGCTGATTCTTGCTCGAGATCTCTGTCGCCGGACGGGACGTACGAGACGGCCACCTTGAAAGGTTGCGATGGGATCGTGGAGTCTCCGCTTTTCTCATTGCCGCCCTGATCTTTGACAATGCGCGCGAGCACGAGCAGTCTTGAGCTAATTTTGAGCCCTGCCCGCGAGGCCGCATCCAGATTGATATCGAAGCGCACCTGTTGGTCTTCCAAGAAGAATTGAATCATGCCGCCATGCGCGGCAAACTGCGTCATTTCTCCGACTGTAAGGACACTTGAGCCTTTCAGAGTTGAGAAGATCTGAACGGTGGCTTTCCTCTCAGAAGAGCTGATGTAGAGGAGGTGGCAAGCCCGGATTCCCTTATCATTTTGACAGTGGCGAATCAGCACCGGCCTGCCGTTAACGGTTTGTTTGAGGACAATGGATGTCAAAGAGCTTCCGAATGGATCTCGCCCGAGGATGCACAGCTGGATCGGAGCTTGCGGTTCGGGGTAGGCCGCGGGCGGCCATTCGACGAAGCGCGTCAGGTTATAGAGCATCGCTGCTTTCAATTCGTACTCACCCGCGGCGTCCCCGTGCCCGGCGGCAATACTGGGTATCATGGCGTATGCCAGGCAGAATACTAGCGGCACGCGGAGCAGTCCACGGATCGGACGGGCTGTAAGTTTGCCCACTGGCCGGAAGTTCGCCTTGTGCACTGAGCAGCTTTGCTGCTGCATATTGATCACGGGGCTGATATTTTTCCACACCTACTTTGCACTCAAATGAGGCCGATAGGTCAGTTTTATCCGAAAGCTTCGCCCGTCTTGCGGAATCGAGGCTTCCACATGTTCGATGCTGGCCGGGTCGGCGTAGCGCTTATCGAAAAGATTGTAGAGACCGCCGGAAAAGTCGAACTTCTCCGTCATTTTGCGGCTGAAAACGGTCAGGTTCATGACGAAGAAGCCGCCCAATTCTGTTTGCGCGATTGTTCTTCTCTCGCTCACATATTGGGCATCGGCGCTTGCAAAGAGCTTCTTCTGCAGCAGAGGAACACTGAGATTCGCCTGGGCCAATTGTTTTGGAGAATTGGTCAGCACGTCTCCGGTGACAACGTTCCTGGAGTCTTGTAAGGTATACGCTATCGCGCCTTCCAGGCCGCCCAGCCATTTTGCTCTCAGCTCGACTTCGATCCCCTTCGTTTGCACTGGGGCTGAATTCGTATAGAAAGGGTGGCCCGTGAGAGGGTCAATATTCTGCTCGATCAGATCGTCAATCCGATTCAAAAAACCGGCGCCTGATACGGAATACGTCTTCCCGAAACGATGCTCCAGGTCCAATTCCCAGCTGCGAATCTTCTCCGGCTTCAAGGAAGGATTTGCTGTATTGGTCTTGTTGCCGGCATAGAAGCTTTCATAGCTGTTGGGTGCACGAAACGCCCAGCTGTAGCTCGCCTTGATGTCCGTGTTCGGCTTCGGAGTAAAGAGGATACCTAGTCGTGGACTCAGCATGTTTCCATATTTTTCATGCCAGTCGCTGCGCAGGCCCGCCACAAAGGCCAGGTTCTTGCGAATGGAATACTCGTCCTGAAAATACAATGCCCCAACCCGCGCAGTGCGGTGGTCGTCATCGTAGAGGTAATAAGGCTGGATATCGTAGTTCACTTGCTGTTGCTGTATATCCTGGCGGAATTCTGTGCCGAGGGTGACCCGGTGTCGTTTGAAAAAGATTCGGGAAGCATCGCACTGAAGGTCCCACCAGCTTCCGTTGGCAGCGTCGTAGTTCTCCGTGTACGGCGGGATGCCTCTGCCCGCATAGTCGTAAGTGTAGATCCCGTGATAGTTGTACCAATCGTATGAGGTCCGTACGAGCGTCTCCCAGGATCCGAACATGTGGTGGTACTGGAGATCGACATAACTACGGGCATCGGTGGTTCGGGTCCGTGGATCGTCGAAGACAGTACCGAATGAAGCGGTCGGAATGTGCTTGGTACGAGAGGCGTCGACGACATGGATGTTGAAATCCCGGTAGATGATGTCGGCAAACACGTTGTAGGCCTGATCTCCGTCGGCGTTTTCAGCAATCCCGTTGTTGGTGGCAGGATTGTCAAACTCCGGATAGAAGAGCCGTGTATGCCCCTGGCTGTTGTAGAAAGAGCCGGAGAGGAGTGTTTCAAGGCCGCTGTCAAAACGGCCGCCGTAGCTCACTCGTCCTTTGTAGGAATTCCAACTTCCGGCTTCGGCGGAGAGTTCGGTGGCGCTCAAATCGCGGCCCCGCTTGGTGATCACGTTGATGACCGCGACAAATGCTCCTGTGCCGTAGACCGAGGAGTTAGGTCCCCGAATGATCTCAATGCGGTCAATCAGATCGACATCGACCGGGAATTCGGTACCCACATACGCTCCGTCGAAAATGTTGTCGTTTACGCGGTGCCCATCAAGCAGAAAGAGAATGCGCGCGTTGTAATCCCCTGGCATTGACAATCCCCGCACTCCGACGTAGCTGTAATTGCGGTCGTAGGTCACGTAGAAGCCGGGGACGCTTCGAAGTACATCCGCCAGGGTTCGATACCCGTGTTTTTGGATCTCCTCGGCCGTGACCACGGTTACCGAGGCGGGTGCATCCGCAGCCTTCTGGAGAAACTTTGAAGCACCGTAAACCGACTCGACTTTCAATTTCGAAAGATCTTCGATGCTGAGTCCGCCCAGGTCAGGCTTCTGTGATTCCTGGCCCCGGGTTGATATAACACACAAGATTGAGGCGCAAAGAACCCATCCAGCGGCTCTGCGGAGCCTGCACACTTCCACCTTCATCTCAGAGCTCTCCCGTCCAGGCGGAACATCCCCTGGGCCCTAGGGCGAGCACACGAAAGGCCAGTAACCCAGCGCTGGCCGGCCAGCTTGGCATACAGAATCAACAAGATAGCGGGCGTTATTGGTTGCCCAACTCGCTTTTCCGCACGGGCTGTGCCAGATGGGACTCATCGTGCCGATCTGGAAGAGCTACCCCCTAAAGAGCCAATTCCCCTGGTCATTTTGGCGATTGTGCTTGGATCACGGCGCATCCGGAAACTACCAGTTTGGGGCGAGCATGAACGCGCCTTCCGCCGACGCCCAGGTGTGACAGGCGATGTTGGCCAGAAGTCCCGATGCGGGAAGTTGCGGTGGGCGTGACTTTCTTCACTATGATGGATAATCGGAATCAGGCCTACTTCTGATCAGAGGGAATTGGCAGGGGGAGCAGTTCGGGTAAAATAGTAAGAATGTCTTTTGGGACCGCACCGAATGAGCTGATGCCGGGCGCGAAGAACGCCGTGGAAGTTTGCCTGAGCGTGCGCGCGAACGAGCGCGTGACGCTGATCGCGGATGAGGTGAGCCGGGAGGTGGCGGCGAGCCTGGAAAAGGCGCTGCAAGAGCGTGGGGCGGAGATCACGGGACTGTTGCTGGAGGATTTTGGGCCGCGGCCGATGATTAGCGCGCCAGAGCCGGTGCTGGAAGCGTTGGAGAAGGCCGACGTCGGGATCTTGTGCATGACGCCGCAGCCGGGCGAGCTGACCGCGCGAATGGCGATCGTCAGGGTGGTGGAACGGAGGCAGATCCGCTACGCGCACATGATTGGGGTGACGCCGGAAATCATGCAGCAGGGGATGCGCGCGGACTACCGGCTGGTGGATCGCTTGAGCGAGCGGCTGCGCGAGCGGATGTTGAGGGCGGAAAAGCTGACGGTAAAGACAGAGGCGGGGACTGCGATCAGCGCGCACTTTGACCGTGGGCTGGATTGGGTGAAGACGAGCGGGCTGATCAGCCCGAGATACTGGTCGAACCTGCCGGCGGGGGAAGTGTTCACGACGCCGGCGACGGTGGACGGCACGTTTGTGTGCGACGCGACGGCGGGAGATTATTTCAACGGGAAATACGGGGATTTGCAGGCGACGCCGCTGGTGCTGAAGATTGCGGGAGGAAGACTGAAGAAGGCGGAGTGCGGGCGGAAGGATCTGGAAGAGGAGTTCTGGGCGTATTGCCACACGGACGAGAACAGCGACCGGGTGGGGGAACTGGCGTTTGGAACGAACCTGGGGTTGTCGCGGATGATCGGCGTGCTGCTGCAGGACGAGAAATTTCCGGGAGTGCACATCGCATTTGGCGATCCGTACGGGAACCAGACACATGCGAATTGGAAGTCGCGGACGCATGTGGACGTGCTGACGCGGAATTGCGACGTGTGGATCGATGAGGATCAGGTGATCGAGAAGGGGCGCTACCACCTGGATCATCTGGGGCTGGCCTAACAGGTTCCCGAAAAATCGCGGAAAAGAGTTTCCTCAGGGGCTAAAGCCCAATGATACCCAAGCACTTAATGTCGGAGCTAAAGCTCCGACCCCCTGAACTGCGAAGTTTTCCGCAACCTGTGAAGCCATGCCCTGACGAAAAATGGACGTATTCAAACAGACTCTGAAGCCCCGGCCTTCCAAAAAAAACTGCTTGCGGCGGCTCAGAACGGGAGACGCACGGTGAAGATGCCGTTGTGGTTGGTGGTGTAGAAGTGCGTGGTGGCGATTTGAAAGCCACCACCGACGGAGAGCGCCAACCGTTTCCAGAGGTGGAACCTGCCAAGCACGATACCCGGCGTCAGGTAGACCTGAGTTTTGCCGTCGTCCGGGCCGTCCTGGAAATAGGTGTAGTTGATTTCGAGTTCGGGCCAGAACTTGCGGCAGAGATGATATTGAAACGCATTATTCCAGGGGTAGGTGCGGCCAATTTTGGCTTCATTGCCGGTTGGAAGAGAGGCGCCGAACGTGCCTTGAATATCGAAGTGGCCGAAGCCTTTGCCGTAGGCGATGGTGGGAGTGATGATGGCGTCGGTGGCGCCGTTCTTGTATTGCCCGGTCGGGAGGGTGGTCTGGAAGAAAGCGGTGAGGATGTAATTGCCGTGCTCCTCGTTGGCGGAGAGGATGCGGTACTTCACGAGAAAGCCCCAGTCGCCGAAGCCATTTTGAACCGTGGGGGAGTTGTGGACGATGTAGGCAGGCGGCGCGACGAGGATCACTTCGACGTGGCTCTGCGGGATCAACTCGAGGCCCTTGGCACCGCCGTAGTTTTCGCGGGTGACGTCCGCGCTATTTGTCTGCCAGAAAATGTCATAGCGGAACTCCTGTTCGAGGCGAGGCGTGGTGGTAGCAACGGGAGTCATCCAATGGGGCTGTGCGGCCTGCGTTGCGGAGACCATGCTGAACCAGTCGCGGAAGAAATCTCCGCCGGAGTTCGCGGGAGTAGGTTGCGCGGAAGAGGGTTGCGAAGGAGTGTCGCCGGCGGTTTGCGCTTGCGTGCAAGAAATCGAACCCGCGAAAAACAGCAGAAACAGAAAACTGCGTAGACGGATCATCCAGCCCCCCATGTGCGCCTGCCTTGGCGGGGCAGGCAAGAAATCGCTTGGGCTCAGCCGAGTGAATGACTTTATACGACTCTAAACGAAAATACAAAGCGATTTTAGGCGTTTACCTACGACAGACGTATGCGCTCTCGCGACGGCGGCGGAACGCAAAGTGACCGTTAGAAGCTGGCCGAGCAGCTAGAACAGGCGGGAGACGTATTCGCGCATCTGGCGCTTCCAGAAGGGCCAGTCGTGGCCGCCTTCGGGACCCCAGTTGTCCACGGAGTGGCGAATCCCTTTGCTGGACAACACTTCGGACAGGCGATAGGTGGGGCGCTATTTTCCCAGGGACCGGTGCCGGTGATGAGGTGGATGTCGCAGGAATTGTACTGCTCGAAATACCAGCCATCGGAGAGATTGGCGAGGTAATCGACGGGATTGTTGAAGTAGAAATTGTTGTCGTACATCCCGTCCATGAAATTTCGCAGATCGTAGACACCGGACATAGCAAAGCAACGCTTGAAGACGTCGGGATGCTTGAACAGGGTGTTGGCGGCGTGATAGGCGCCGAAGGAAGCGCCCATGGTGGAAATGGCGATTTGCGATTGGCAGTGATCCCAGATGAAGGGAACGACCTCTTCGCGGAGGTAGGAATCGAAAACGGATTGGACATAGCTGCGGTGAAACGGGTGAGCGCCTTTGTTGTAAAAGCTGAGGCCGTTGATGGAGTTGACGGAATAGAGCTTGATGCGGCCAGCATCGATGAAATCGGCGAGGGCGCCGACCATGCCCTGGCCTTCGAGTTCCCATTCGTCGCCAGCACTGGTGGGAAAACCCAGGAGCGGCGGGCCCCAATGGCCGTAGGCAACGACACCGAGATCGAGGCCGAGGCGCGGAGACAACCAGCGATGGTATTCACGTTTCATCAAAAAGGCCTTTCTTTGTGCGGGAGAGAAGTATGGCAGCGGAAGGAAAGATGAGCAAGGCGAGGCGGAGATTTGGGCGGGAGCAGGGAGGCGGCGGCCCGGCAGGAATGGCGTGATGGTGAGAATTGCGATCAGTAGGGTTTTTTGGAAGAGGAAGAGAGCCAGGCTTGGAAGGGACGCAGCGCTTCCGGATGGAGCAATTGCGTGATGGAGAGACGGCGGTCGCTGGGCGGGCAACGGAGTTCTTCGTAGATAAAGGCGTCGTCGAAGCCAGCGGCGGCAGCATCGGCGGCGCTGGCAGCGTAGAGGACACGGTCCGGGCGAGCCCAATAGATCGCGCCGAAGCACATGGGGCAAGGTTCGCAGGAAGCGTAGAGATCGCAACCGGACAACTGGAAGTTGCCGAGGACGCGACAGGCCTGGCGAATGGCTTCGATTTCGGCGTGGGCGGTCGGGTCACTGGCAGAGGTGACGCGGTTGGCGCCTTCGGCGATGATCTTGCCGTCCTTGACGATCAGAGCGGCGAAGGGGCCACCCTGGCCGGAGTTCACATTTTCGATGGCGAGGGCGATGGCGCGTTGCAGGAATGGCTCGTACATGGAAGAGAATCCCCTGCCCTCCAGAGTGCCGCGGAAGAGAAAGATTCACAATGCGGATGAGAAGGGGAGGAGGGGAATTGTGCACTAGAAGGGATGGAGTTGAAGAGATGCGGAGTTGGTTAAACGAAGGATCCTGCCTAGATGGGGTCCAGCGGTGCTGGACCCTAGCGAGTAGACGCCGGGGGAGCCGGGTTGGGGTTGCAAGGAACAGGAATGCGGGTAGGATAGAAGGCGGTCGTCGACGGATTTTCCGTGATTTTCGTCGAGAAAAGACCGGGTGAGGACATGATTCAAATCGAAAACGTCAGCCGTCGCGGATTCTTGCGGGGGATGCTGGGAACAGGCGCGCTGGTTTTGAGCGTGCAGATTCTGCCGGAGAAGTTGCTGGGCGCAACGGTGAGCGCGGGCGAAGATCCGATGGCGAACGCGGCGTTGCGGCCGAATGTGTACCTGGCGATTGCCACGGACGGAATGGTGTACATCGTGGCGCACCGGGCGGAAATGGGCAGCGGGAACCGCACGGGGCTTCCACGAATCGTCGCCGATGAACTGGATGCCGACTGGACCAAAGTGAAAGTGGAGTCAGCCACGGGGGACGAAAAGTATGGCGACCAGGACACGGACGGGTCGCATTCCGTGAAGAGTTTCTTCGAGACGCTACGGCAGGCAGGCGCGAGTGCACGGCTGATGCTGGTGCGCGCGGCGGCTCAGACATGGGGCGTGCCGGAAAAGGAATGTGCCACGGAACTGAGCACGGTGGTGCACAAACCGAGCGGGAAGAAACTCAGTTACGGCGAACTGGCGTCCGCGGCGGCGAAGCTGCCTGTGCCGAAGAAGGAGGAGTTGCAACTGAAGCCGCGGAGCGAATGGCGGTATATCGGCAAGGCGGCCTCGGGGTATGACTTGAAGGACATGACCACGGGCAAGGCGGTGTACGGCCAGGACGTGCAGATGGAGGGGATGGTGTATGCGTCGGTGGCGCATCCACCAGTGTTCGGGAGTGCGGTGAAAAGCGTGGATGATTCCGCGGCGCTGAAGATTGCGGGCGTAAAGCAGACGGCGACGATCGACGCGTTCAAGCCACCGGTGACCATGCAGGCGCTGGGCGGCGTGGCGGTGATTGCAGACAACACCTGGGCGGCGTTCCAAGGCAAGAAGAAATTGAAGATCGAGTGGGGTCAGAGCGAGCATAGCGTGTGGAACTCCGACGCGTACCGGAAGGAACTGGAAGCCACGGCGCGAAAGCCCTGCAAGGTGGTGCGGGAAAATGGGAATGTGGATCGGGAGTTCGCGAAGGGCGGAAAGATTGTAGAGGCGGAATACTACGCGCCGATGCTGGCGCACGCCCCCATGGAACCGCCGGCGGCGCTGGCGGTGTACCGCAACGGGAAAGTAGAGGCGTGGGCGCCCACGCAGAATCCGCAGGGAGCGCAGGAGGCGGTGGCGGCAGCAGTGGGATTGAAGAAGGAAGATGTGACGGTGCACATGACGCTGCTGGGCGGCGCGTTTGGAAGAAAGTCTTTCCCAGATTTCATCGTGGAAGCGGCGGTGCTTTCAAAAAAGACCGGGAAACCGGTGAAGGTGGTATGGAGCCGGGAGGACGACATCAAGTTCGACGCTTTTCATTCGGTGGCGGCGATGTATTTCAAGGCGTCGCTGGGAGCGGACGGAAAGCCGACGGCGTGGCTGCAACGAAGCGTGTTCCCGCCGATTGCGTCGACGTTTGATCCGAAGGGGCTGTATGCGGATGCCGGAGAGATTGGATTGGGGTTCAGCGATATTCCATTCGCGATCCCGAACCACCGGGCGGAAAACGGACCGGCGAAGGCGCACACGCGGATTGGATGGCTGCGCTCGGTGGCGAATATTTATCACGCCTTCGGGGTGCACTCGTTCGTGGGAGAGCTGGCGCACGCTGCCGGGAAGGATCAGTTGGAGTACGTGCTGGCGCTGCTGGGACCGGATCGCATCATGCCGAGAGAGGAGTTGCCGAAGGATTACACGAACTACGACGGGGAGTACGCGGATTACCCGATCGATATCGCGAGATTCCGGCGAGTGGTGCAACTTGCGGCGGAAAAATCCGGCTGGGGGAAACAGAAGCTGGGGAACGGATTTGGGATGGGATTGGCAGTGCACCGCAGCTTCTTGACGTATGTGGCGACGGTGGTGCAGGCGGAAGTGAAGGACGGGCAGGTTAATATCCGCCGGGTAGACACGGCGCTGGACGCGGGAACGATCGTGAATCCGACGACGGTAAGGCAGCAGTTTGAAGGCGCGGCGGTGATGGGCACGAGCATCGCGTTTTACGGGGAGATCACAGCGACAGATGGCGTGATCGACCAGTCCAACTTCGACAGCTTCCAAATTGCCGGGATGAACGTGGCGCCGCGGGAGACGAATGTGCACATTGTGGAGAGCGATGCGCCGCCGGCAGGAGTTGGCGAGCCGGGATTGCCGCCCGTGGCGCCGGCGATTTATAACGCGGTGTTTACGGCAACCGGAAAGCGAATTAGGGAGATGCCGCTGACGAAGGCGGGGCTGGCGTGAGGGAATTATCAGTTTTAAGTTTTAAGTAAAGAAAGACTTTCGACCGAGGTGACCGGGGCGCAGCGATGCTGCGCCCCTACGCGTTTTGGCATAGTATGCGGGTGAGCGGAGGTTGAGTTGAAACGAGTACTGGGATTTGTTTGTTTGCTAGTGACGGGAATCGCCCTTCCGGCGAGCGCACAACGGCGGCCGGTGCTGCCACAGATTGATGAGCCGCATCCTTATTATTACCGCGAACTGTATTTGCCGCAGTTGACGAGCGGACCGAGCAGCCTGACTTGGGGACCGGATTCGGAAGAGCTGATTTACTCGATGGCGGGATCGCTCTGGCGGCAAACCCTGGGAACGAGAGACGCTACGCAATTGACGGACGGACCGGGATACGACTACCAGCCGGATTGGTCGCCGGATGGGAAGAGCGTGGTGTACGTGTCGTATCAGAAGGACGCGATGGAGTTGTGGCTGCTGGATTTGGCGCGTGGGAAGACGAAGCAGTTGACGAGTGGTGGAGCGGTGAATGTGGAGCCGCGGTGGTCGCGGGATGGGAAAAAGATTGTTTGGGTTTCGACGCAGTACAACAAGCATTTCCACGTGTTCATGGCAGATGTGAAAGATGGAGCGCTGGAAAATGTGGTGCGGCTGACGGGGGAAACCAAGAGTTCCCTGCCCCGGTACTACTACAGCGAATACGACATGGAGATCAATCCGGTGTGGACGCGAGACGGGAAAGAGATTTTGTTCGTTTCAAACCGCGGGCACATTCACGGGACCGGCGGCTTCTGGCGGATGAAAGCGGAGCCGGGAGCGGAGGCGCGCGAAATTCATTACGAGGAGACGAGTTGGAAAGCGCGGCCGGACTTTTCGCCGGATGGCTCGCGAATGGTGTACAGCTCGTATCTGGGAAGGCAGTGGCACAACTTGTGGGTGCTGCCGGCAGACGGAGGAGATGCATTCCCGGTGACGTATGACAATTGGGACGAGACAAATGTGAGGTGGTCGCCGGATGGAAATGTCCTCGCTTTCGTCTCAAATAAAACGGGGTCCACGGTGATCCACTGGCAGGAGCTTCAGGGAGGAGCTGGAGGGAAGCTGGAGGCGGCGAATCGAAATTATTTGCATCCTCATGGCATACTCGAGATCAACGCCGAAGGCCCGAGCATTTCCTCCAATGTCCGAATTGCTATCACCGATGAAGCTGGCCGCTCGTTTGCTCCCAGGGATGCGTGGATTCAAGCTGACGACGGATATGACCGGAACGAGCGCGCGCTGGAAAGACATTATTTCCACACGGGAGAGGGCGTGGACGCGAAGGTTGAGGTTCCTGCTGGAAAACTCACCATCGAAGTATCGCAAGGACTGGAGGCTAGACCATTTCGAACGATTGTAGGGGTGAAAGCCGAGAAAGTCTCCGGGGTCGACGCGACATTAGAGCCTCTGGATTTCAATGGCGGACGAGAGGACCATTGGGTCGCATCGGACCTTCATGTACACATGAATTATGGAGGAACATACCGGAACAACCCAGAGCACCTGGTCGAGCAGGGAGAAAGCGAAGGACTCGAAGTGATTCATGAGCTGACCGTAAATAAGGAGCAAAGATTTCCCGATATTCAATTCTTGCATTTTGTTCCTAAGAATGGTGTGGAGGAAAAGGGTTTACACGATCCGGACGTGCTCCTGGTGCAGGGACAGGAATTCCACACGAGTTACTGGGGGCACCGCGGGGTATTGAGGTTAAAAGATCATTTGTTGCTACCGGGATATGCGGGGTATCCGAATACGGCGGCGGCGAGTTTATATCCGATGAATGCGGATGTGTATGACATGGCGCATGCGCAGGGGGCTCTGGTGGGAGCGGTGCATCCGTATTCATCGGTGCCGGACCCGTTTGCGAAGCCGGCGCAGAAGATTACGGATGAATTGCCGGTGGATGTGGCGCTGGGGAAGCTGGACTACATGGAAATTGTGGGGTTCAGCGACCACAAATCCACGGCGGTGGTGTGGTACAAGCTGCTGAACCTGGGCTTTCGCTTGCCAGCGGGCGGAGGAACGGATGCGACGGCGGATTATGCGGCGCCAATCCGCGGGCAGGTGGGATTCGACCGCGTGTACGTGTGGACGCCCGGTTGGCCGGCAAATATAGAAACGTGGATGGATGGATTGAAGAATGGGCGGACGTTTGCGACGAATGGGCCGCTGATCGAGTTCAAGATGGGCGGGGAGATGGTGGGAAGCGAACTGAAATTTGATGCGGCGCAAAGCGCAGTTCCCTTCACCGCGAAATTGCGGTCGATCGTGCCGGTGGATCATCTGCAGGTGGTGTGCAACGGGAGTGTGGCGCGAGAACTGAAGCTGGAAGGAGCGCGCGACACGGCAGATGTGGCAGGGACGATTCCACTCAATGAGAGCGGATGGTGCGTGTTGCGGGCCTGGAGCGAGAAGGCGGAGTATCCCGTGCTGGATAACTATGCGTATGCGACGACAAGTCCCGTGTATGTGACCATCGGCGGAAAACGAGCGTATTCGCAGGAGGGCGCGGAGTATTTCAAGGCATGGATTGACCGGACAATCGAGGTGACCGAGAAATATCCGGATTGGAATTCGGCGGCGGAGAAGGACCTGGTGATGAAAAGATTGCGGGAAGCGCGGGCCGTGTATGAAGGGATGAAGTAGTAGGGGAGCTCTTATCCTGGGCAAGAATTGCGAAGCGATCGTGAGGGGCGCAGTAGAGGGGATGCGCGCTTGTCACTCGAAGGTTGTTGGAGATAGAATTCGGCGGTCAAAACAAGAAAGTGGGGATGGCGCGGCAGATGCGAGTAGCATGGCTGCGTTCCGCCTGTTGGAAGAGGGGCATTCGCTCCACCCTCGACTCCGGACGAGCATCCACGAATGGACCAGGCTGCCGCTGGCAGTTCGGTAGAAGACTGTGGGTGCGTGCTTGCCTCGCGGATTAGCCTGGAATTAGAAGTTGCAGAGGGATTCCTCCGCTACGGGACGGCCAAGAGCGCCGCTCCTCCGGTCGGAATGACAAATTACTTGAGTTTCTTAGGGCCGAATGCGGGAGAGTAAATTGAAGTTGAAGGAACTGCGGAGAAGGAAGGAGGGTACATGATCGTTGGTGTGCCCCGAGAAGGTTATCCAGGAGAGCGGCGCGTGGCACTGGTGCCGGCGATGCTCCCGAATCTGAAGAAGGCCGGGTTGGATGTGTTGATCGAAGCGGGCGCGGGCCAGGCAGCCGGCTACCTGGACGCGGAGTATGTGGAAAAGGGCGCGAAGATGGCCGCGAACCGCAAAGAGGTGTTTGCGACCGCGGACATTATCGTGCAGTTCTTATGCCACGGAGCGAATGACAAGACGGGAAGCGCGGACCTGCCGCTGTTGCGCAAGGGTCAGGCGCTGGTGGGATTCTTGCGGCCGCTAGGAACAGTGAAGACGGTTCAGGAGATCGCGGAGCGCGGGGTGACGTCGTTTTCGGTGGAGCTGATGCCGCGCATCACGCGGGCGCAGAGCATGGACGCGCTGTCTTCGATGGCGACGATCTGCGGGTACAAAGCGGTGTTGCTGGCCGCCAACACGCTGCCGAGAATGTGCCCGATGTTGACGACGGCGGCGGGAACGATAACACCGGCACGCGTGCTGATCATCGGCGCGGGCGTGGCGGGACTGCAGGCGATCGCCACGGCGCGGCGGTTGGGGGCGGTGGCCTCGGCGTACGACATGCGCCCGGCGGCAAAAGAACAGGTGCAGAGCCTGGGAGGGCGATTCGTGGAGCTGGCCATTGAAGCAAAGGACGCGCAGGACGCGAGCGGGTACGCCAAAGCGCAGGACGAAAGCTTCTATCAGAAGCAGCGGGAACTGCTCGGCAAGGTGGTGGCAGAAAGCGACGTGGTGATCACGGCGGCGGTGATCCCGGGAAAGAAATCGCCGGTGCTGGTGACGAAGGACATGGTCGAGCGGATGTCGCCGGGATCCGTGATCGTGGACCTGGCCGCGGAGCGCGGCGGCAATTGCGAGCTGACCAAGCCGGACGAGACGGCGGTAATTCACGGGGTGACGATTATTGGCGAGTACAACCTGGCAGCGATGGTGCCGTATCACGCGAGCCAGATGTATGCGCGCAACGTGACGTCGTTTCTGCTGCACCTGACAAAAGAAGGCAAACTGCAACTGAATTTACAGGATGAAATCATGCGGGAAACGCTGGTGACGCATGAGGGAGAAATCGTGAACGCGCGGGTACGAGAATTTTTCGCGTTGCCGGCTTTGCAGACAACGCCGGGAGGAGGGGAAAGCCGATGAAACTGGATCTGATGACCGGCTTGTACGTCTTCATGCTGGCGGCGTTTATCGGATTTGAAGTAATCCGGCGAGTGTCACCGCTGCTGCACACGCCGCTGATGTCGCTGACGAACGCCCTGGACGCGATCGCGGTGGTGGGGGCGATCATCCTGGTGGGCGAAGGAAAGAGCGCGCTGGCAAAGATCCTGGGAACGATCGCCATCGTGGCGGCGACGAGCAACATCGTGGGCGGCTTCATGATCACGGACCGCATGCTGAAGATGTTCAAGGCCAGCGGGCCAAGGAAGCCGTGACGATCATGATCGCGGCAGAACACATCATCGAGGTTACGTATCTAATCGCGACGGCGCTGTTCGTGCTTTCGCTGAAATGGCTGAGTTCCCCGGTGACCGCGCGGCACGGCGTGTGGGCCGGCGAGGCAGGGATGTTGCTGGCCGTGGCGGGGACGCTGCTGCATCAGGGCATCGTTGATTACAAGTTGATCGCGATCGGGCTGGTGCTGGGAACGATTATCGGCGTGCCGCTGGGAAGAGTGGCGATGACCGCGGTGCCGCAGCGGACGGCGTTGAGCCATGCGTTTGGAGCGTTGTGCGTGACGCTGGTAGGAACGTCGGAGTTTTACTTGCGGGCGCCGAATGTACCGGGACTCATGATGGGCGTGCTGTCCCTGGAGGTCATCCTGGGAGCGCTGACGTTTACGGGCAGCTTGATGGCGGCGGGGAAGCTGCAGGAAGTGCTGCGGCAGCGGCCGATTACCTATAAAGGCCAGAATTTCGTGAACCTGGGACTGCTGGCGATTGCCATCGGCATTGCGGCGATCCTGGTGCTGCATCCGGAAAAAATGTATTTGTTTCCGTTCATGATCGGGATTCCGCTGGTGTTCGGCGTGATGATGATTATTCCGATTGGCGGAGCGGACATGCCCACGGTGATTTCGCTGTTGAATTCCTATGCGGGATTGTCGGCGGCGGCAATGGGATTTGTGCTGCAGAGCAAACTGCTGATTATCGCGGGAGCGCTGGACGGAGCATCCGGCTTCATCCTTTCGGTGAACATGTCGAAGGCGATGAACCGCTCTTTCACGAACGTGCTGTTTGGCGCGTTTGGACAGGAACAGGCCACGGTGGCGGGAGCGAAGGAAGCGCGGCCGGTGCGCAGCGCGTCGCCGGAGGAAGCGGCAGGCATCTTGACGGCAGCGAGCAAAGTGGTGATCGTGCCGGGGTACGGGATGGCGGTGGCGCAGGCGCAGCACAAGGTGCGCGAATTGTACGATGCGCTGACCAAGCGCGGCGTGGACGTAAAATTCGGCATCCATCCGGTGGCAGGACGCATGCCGGGCCACATGAACGTGCTATTGGCGGAGGCGGACATTCCGTACGACAAACTGTTGGCGATGGATGAAATCAATGGGGATTTTCCGCAAACGGACGTGGCGCTGGTCATCGGGGCAAATGACGTGACCAATCCGGCGGCAAGAGAGGATACGAGCAGCCCGATTTACGGAATGCCGATTCTGGACGTGGACAAGGCGCACACCGTGATGGTGATCAAGCGAAGCATGGGCGCGGGATTCGCGGGGATTGAAAACCCGCTGTATTACCTGGATAAGACGCTGATGCTGTTCGGAGATGCGAAGAATTTTGTGGGGGCGATTGTGCGAGAGATCTCCGGCGGACACAATTGATGGCGGGATAGGCAAGAGCACTGGCAAGAACAGCGCGCCCTGGGAAAACTGTGGGGCCTCGTGACAAAAAGAAAGATTCATCCTGGAATCCGAAGTCGAAGAGGGATTTCTCCACTCCGGGACGGCAAAAAACGCCGTCCCTCCGGTCGAAATGACAGATTTTGAGTGGTGGATGCCGAGATGGTGTCGAGCAGTGCTCGACACCTACAAAGATAAATCAGAGAAGTGCGGGGGAACTGGTGGCTACGGGCGATTGGGGCTTTCGAGTGCCCTGTCGATGCCCCACACGGTGGCTATTCCGACAACGCCGACGGCGACATACAAGAAACGGCTCTGGCCCGGAGCGATGGGAAGCTTCCCTTTCACCATCTCGACCGGCGCGCAAGGGCGATGCTCGTGGTAGTCGTGGTAATCACTGGCATCGGGAGAAAGATACTTGCGGTAACTGATTTCGTTCTCCGCACGGACGCGGTAGGCCTTGGCTTCTTCGATCAGATGGGACTCCGAACCAACCTGCACATTGACCTGGCCGCGCTGGATGTAGACCGTGATATCGCAGGGATCGACCATCGAGACGCGGCCCAGGTCGGCGAGGGAGAGCACGGGCGTGACCCGCACGTCGGAAGCAACGATGACAATATTCTCGTGACCACCGGGCGTAGTGTAAACCACGGTGCCATGATTCAGTTCAACGACCGCGCCGTAGGGAGCGCGATAGATGTGCACGGCCGAGGAGCCCTGGAGTTCAAGGGAAAGTGGGCCGACGCGAACGAGCATGGAGCCAGCGTCCTCCGTCGAAAGATAGTCACCGGAATAGACGGTGGCGCCTTCAGGGGCAGCGGCATCGCCGATGTGACCGGAGACGGATTTGGCGACAAGCCCCAGAGAAGGATTCGCGGGTGGCGTTTGCGCCAGCGCAGGCACAGAGACGCAAGAAAAAACGAAAAATCCGGCCCTGGAAAAGAAGCGAGCGATTCTCATTGGCGTTGTTTCTCCTTCGAACAGACAGCTACAGGAAGACAGGGGCGATTGCTTACGGGAATAGTGACGGGCTGAGACTTTGGCGCAGTAGTTTGCGCAGGAATGGCTGCGGGCACGAACTGGAGTTTCATCGCGGGATCGCCAAAAAGAATCCAGGTACGACGGACATCGTTGTCAGTGGTGCCGGCCTTCGCCTGAAGCACGAGGCGGCCGAGGGATTGATTTGGATTGCCGGCGAAAAAGTGCAGAAATGCCTGATTCAACGTGGACTGCGGCGATTGCTGGGTGAAACCGGAAGAGGCCCAGACGGCGACTGCGCCTCCGTTGGGAGCGAGCAGAAGAGACTCGGCAAGGCTCTCGGCGTAAACATCCTGGAAGAATCCATTGAGGCAATCCATCAAGAGATAGACGGGGAGGCGTCCTCCGTTGGAGAGTGCAGCGGCGTCGGTGGTGTCGAAGAGATCGGCGAAAGACCACTGCTGCTCGGCGCCGTGGCCGTTGTAATCGACCAAGAGCGCACCGTTATTGAGAGCGGCGAGAATCTGGGAGCGGGCGGTAGCGGTATCGAGCGAGTCGGCAAAGATCTCTGAGACCTGCAGCGTGGCCGGAAGGGTGGCCGCGGCAGAAGTTGCAGCAGCGGTGAAGTTGGAATCGACATTCTGATCGGCGATCAGCAAAGCCTGCGAATTCCAGGAGCCGGCAGAGCTGCCGTGCTCGTAGCCCGTGATTTTGGAAACGACGAGATCGGCGTCGGCGGAGGTGCGCACGGGCAATCGGCCAGTAGGAATTGTGGCGAAACCATTCTGAGCAAAGTCGGTGAACCAATCGTCGGATGCGGTCTTGAAAGCCGCGGTTTCGATGATGCGCGTGGGCACAAAATCGAAATCGCCGAGACCCAAATAATCGCGTGGATCGAAGGAGGCATCGCCAACGAACAGGATGGACTGGGGCTTGTTCTTCCAAACGGAGGCGGCTTCCTGGAGAAAGCTGCGGATGGCAAAGGGGCTGCGCTCGCCGTAATTGTACTCGTCGAAGAGCTGGTCGGTGGTAACGAGAGAGACGTGATGGCCCTGTGATTCGCGCAGGCGCACAAGCGGCGCAAGGCTGGTGACAAAATCGGGATGCGTGATGATGACAACGTCGGCGCCAGTACGATTGTCTTCGAGGAACGTGGGAACATGCGGCGCGAGAGAAACCGGGGCGGAAATGGCGTCGTTGGCGAAAGCGAGAATGGTGCGAACAGCAAGCCCGTGGGCGGAGAGTGCCAAAGCAGCACCGTAAGCGCCCGATTCGGGTGAGATCTTGGCGGCGAGTTCCGAGATGTTGAGCGGATCGGTGATGTCAAACACGCGGATCTGCGGGTTAGTGAACCCGGTGAGGTGGAGTTCCGAACCGGCAGAAGCGGTGGCGCGGAGCCAGTCCGCGTCCGCGGCATAGGTGTGCGCGTAATGGAGCGCGATGGATTGCACGAGGCTGACGTCGTTGTCGCCATTCAAAGCCGTGAGGGTGACGGTGTTGCTGCCGTTCTGGAGCAACGAGGATTCGACCGGGAAAGATTGCTGCGCGAGCGCCAGACCGAGGAAGTCCATTTCGCCGAGAGTGGCGCCATTGAACTGCACAGTAACGCCATGTTGCTGCGCGTCGGTGACGCCCTGGAGAGCGACGTCCACGGAGATCGGCAGCGCTGAGGAAGGATCAATGTGTGCGACGGAGAGATCCTGATCGGTCGCTTCCGAGCTTATGATGGCGCCGAAGAAATTGTCGTTGTTTTCGCCATTCAGCAGAGCGGCGAAGTAGATGGTGCGATCCTCGCGAAGAACGGTGAAGGGGAAACTCGCTGGGGCGGTGCTGCCGGAAATAGGCGTCGCCACCGGAAGGATGCGCTTGGGCGATTGGTAATCGCTGATCAACCAATAGACGCGATCCGCGGAGAAGGGCGTATCGATGCCCGTGCCGTAGAATTCGATGGCGTCAGAAGTAGATGGAGGACCGCTGGCGCGACCTGTCAGGAGAAGCGGCTGTTCGACTCCTTCGGCGTAAAGATGAAGCGTGCGTGAGTCGGTGTAGCGATCGAGACCCGCGGCAAAAAGCTGGGCAAAGGAGACGTGATACCAGCCTTCCTGAGCGACTGAAATTTTGACGGCCTGATGATCGGCAATGCTGAGAGGCGGAAGGCCTGGCGGTGGGATAGGGAGACCGGGTCGCGGAACCGCCAGAGCAGGGGATGGATTGGCGGCAGAGGGCGAGACGGATGAGGCGCGCTGGCTGCTTAGCAAGGCCGAGGAACGCGCGGAGGCAAGCGCGGCGGCGACTTCGGCGGAAGGCGACTCGACGTAAGCGGGGCCATGAGTGCCGCGCGTGCCATTGATATCCAGGTCTTCAATCCAGTACGCGGCATCGCGAACGGGATGCGGATCAATCCAGCGATAGATCTTGGCGGCATGCTGAGGCCGGGAACCACGCAGCAGCAAAGCGGAGCCGGCAATAAGAGAAGGATCGATGCGAGTGCGGCCGGAGGCATCCTCGCGATAGACATGGAAGCCGAGGTTGCGGGACTCTTCATGGGTGCGCCATTCGAGGATGACGGAGCCATCGGGCTGGGAGAAGGCCTGGAAGGAGGAGATGTCCACGGCGGTTGAGGCCTGAATGGTGGACACGAAGCTGGGGTAGAGCGGGTAATTGGGGACGTTGGAAGTGAGAGCGGCAGTCGAGCTTGTGACGGTGGCGGTGTTGGTGGAGAGGGTAGAGGCGCTGAAAGTGGTGGCGGTGACGTTGATGGTGATGACGGCGGTGCTGCCGACGGCAAGGTTGCCGAGGGTGCAATTCACGGTGGTCGT
>Ga0208819_1000535_pt1 | contig 26707 bp, 30 predicted proteins | sample June2015DPH_11_1_3_FD_184707 | JGI IMG/M metagenome (GOLD analysis project Ga0208819, IMG submission 184707) | Peatland microbial communities from SPRUCE experiment site at the Marcell Experimental Forest, Minnesota, USA - June2015DPH_11_150... | ecosystem: Environmental > Terrestrial > Soil >...
TTCAAAGGCATAGACCCAATTGACGAGCCCTTGCCAATCCGCCCGGTTTGCCATTACACGATGGGTGGAATCAGAACCGATATGAAAGCTCAAACCCCAATCGCTGCTCTCTGGGCCGCAGGGGAAGCCGCTTGTGTAAGCATTAATGGAGCCAACCGCTTAGGTGCCAATTCAACCGCCGAATGTTTGGTCTTCGGTGCACAGGCTGGCGCAAATGCAGCCCAATACGCTTTGGGACAGCCTTCCCACGACTTGAATCAGCAGCTTGTAGCCGCTGAGGAGAAGCGGCTATTTGATGGAATCTTCCATGGCAGCGGAGGCGAAAACCCGTATGAGGTTCACAACGAAGTGCAGGCGATCATGGACAAGTATGCATATGTTTACCGAACAGGCGAAGGGTTGGGGGAGGGATTGAGGCAACTCCGTGAACTTCACAATAGATCTTTTCGGCACGTCGACGACCAGGCGAAGGAGTACAACACGAATTTCATCAACGTCCTCGAACTTGAGGCAATGTTTGAGGTCGCTGAAATCGTCCTCGCTGGAGGCTTGGGGAGGACAGAGTCGCGCGGCGCTCATTCGCGAATAGATTATCCCAAGCGGGATGATGCTAATTGGCTCAAGCACAGCTTGTGCTACTACACCCCAGATGGGCCTCGCATCGATTACGCTCCGGTAACAATTACCAGATACACACCGACGGAACGACATTATTAGAAAGTGGTGAGAGGAACGGCCACTCAACGAACGGAAAAAATAAACTTACGGGTTCTACGTGCAAACCCGGCGCAGCAAATTCAACGCCACTACGACACGTTTCAAATCCCGCCAGAACCTGGCATGACAGTCCTCGCTGCTCTACTGTACGCGAAAGAGCAAATGGACCATTCGCTCGCGATTCGTTTCTCTTGCAGGATGGCTTCTTGCGGCTCATGCGGGATGAAAATAAACGGCCTACCAAGATTAGCATGCTACACGCAGGTATCTGATTTCGGGAACTCACCAATTACGGTTGAGCCCCTTGACCACTACCCGCTCGTGCGCGACCTTGTTACAGACTTTCACGGTTTCTTTTCGACACACCAGTCAGTGAAGCCTTTCCTTGTCAGACGAGATGTCGCAGAGCAAGAGACGTATGAATCGGAATATTCGCAAAGTCAGCGGGAATTGGACAACTTTCTCCAGTTCTCATACTGCATAAAGTGCGGTCTCTGCAACGCCGCATGCCCCACGGTGGCCACAGACCCACTCTTCACGGGACCACAAGCGTTAGGCCAAGCATACAGGTACACTGCAGATTCCCGAGATGAAGGCGGAAATGCCCGATTGAATGTCATTGATCAGGAGCACGGGGTTTGGAGATGCCACTTTGCAGGCGCATGCAGCTTCGTATGTCCAAAGGGCGTAGACCCTGCTCTGGCCATTCAGAGGCTAAGAAGACTCGTGGTCACGCCCTCCGGAGCAAAGAGAGCGGGCGGACGATTGATGCCAAAACACAAAGTGCAGTAGCCGTGAACAGGTTTGGGAATTGATTCGGCATTTCTCAAAAAGGACAACAGGCTCCTCAGCATGAACCTTAAGTGTGCCACATGCGGCACAAAGGTCGAGGTTTTTGTTAACGCGATCTCTTCAGCGGGCGACGTCTGGCCCTTCTGCGCGAAATGCGGCACCTACGTAGATGTCATTCCCAACGATTGATTATTTTCAGAATTTCTATTCTTTCCCGTTCCCCACTTCACCATTCGGCCTTCGCTATGAACGCTCATGTATTCGAACATAGCCTCCTCTACCCATTTGTCAGGCCTGTAGACCACGACATTACTGCCGCATCCTCCGCAACGCCACTTCACTTTATCTGGATACAACGGAAAGTTTGAAACAATCAAGTTATCATGCTGGCATGATATGCAAGTCCAACGCATAATCCGTCCATCAGGAGAGATGGCGAAGTTTTCCATAGCTAATACGGCAACTGAGAGTAACTTTAAGGAAGTGCTGGAAAAGATGTTGAGAGTAGACCGAAAGTAAGTGGAGTGTTCCCGAACAAGGCTGGAAGTTTAGGCTTGGAAGGCATCGACAAATACGAACTTCTATCCGATCTGGCTAAGCGGCGAGGTTTCTTCTGGCCCTCATACGAAATCTATGGTGGCGTAAGCGGGTATCTTGACCTAGGTCCTTTAGGGGCGAAGCTGAAGAGGCGTATAGAGGACAAGTGGCTGGACCTCTTCGTCTACCAGCACGGATTCGTAGCGATATCCACTCCTGTAATAACCCCTGAGAAAGTCTTCGCGGCTTCCGGGCATTTAGAACACTTCAAAGACTTGATGGTCAGTTGCGAGGAATGCAAGAGGCATTTCAAAGCTGACTACGTTATCACTGAGGCAATGCCCGGGCGGACCGACCTCGCGGTTGAAGCCATGTCAGTAGCAGAGACAGATGCATTCATCGAGGAGAATCACATTCGTTGCCCGGAATGCGGCGGAAAGCTGGGCCGAGCGGAATACTTCTCCACCATGTTCAAAACCAATATCGGGCCCTATGGCGATGTACCAGGCTACGGTAGGCCAGAGGCCGCGCAAGGAATCTTTGTTGATTTCAAACGCGTCTACGAAACCAGCCGAGAACGGCTACCGCTCGGCATTGCACAGATAGGCACAGTTATGCGCAATGAAATTTCACCGAGGCAAGGCCCAATCAGGCTACGAGAGTTCACAATTATGGAAATGGAATTCTTCTTCGACCCCGAAGAAAGTGAATGCAAATACCTGAGTGCTGTAAATGTGGAATTACCGCTCTACCTCGCGAAAACACGCGAGCAACATAGCACCGATCTAACTCGCGTAAACGCCCATGAAGCCGTAAAACGGGGGTTCGTTCTAACAGAATGGTCCGCCTATTTCATGGCGTTGTCGGTAAAATTTGTGAGTTCACTTGGAATACCGCCGGACAAGCAAAGGTTCGAAGAAAAATTACCAGCAGAACGTTCTCACTACTCAAGTCAAACCTTTGACCATCAAATCTGGCTCGACAGGTGGGGCTGGGTGGAAATAGCCGGCCACGCATACCGAACAGACTTTGACTTGTCCGCACACACGAAGTCGTCAGGCGTTGACTTGTCAATTTTCAAGCCTTACGCGGCCCCCGTCGAGAAAAAGGCAACAGTGATTGTTCCTCTCGAATCAGTTCTAGGCCCGTTGTTGCGGGAGAAAGCGAAGGCGGTGATTAGCGCCTTGATTTCGAGCAAACCAGAAGAAGTGAAGGCGGCCTTCGAAAAGTCCGGCCACTTTGATGTACAAGGCTTCAAAATCTTGCCGTCACATGTGCGCTTCGAAGAACGTTCATTACGCGAAGCGGGTAGGCGATTCTTGCCGCACGTTGTCGAACCAAGTTATGGCGCAGAGAGGGTAGTTTACGCCGCATTGGAATATTCATACAACCGCGTGAAAGATCGTGTGGTTCTGAAGCTTCCAGTCGACCTTGCTCCTACGCAAATGACCGTATTCCCATTGATGGCGAAGGATGGCCTCGCAGAACTCTCCATAAGCATAAGGGAGTTCTTACTGGGGCAGGGATTCGAAGTTGAGTATGATGAAAGCGGAACTATTGGAAGGCGTTACGCCCGGGCCGACGAAGTTGGCGTCCCATTATCAATTACAGTTGATTATCAGACCAAGGAAAACGGGACAGTTACGCTTAGAGATAGGGATAGCTGGCAACAGGTCCGAATCGAGTGGAGAGCAATACCTGAACTCGGACGACAGTTCCTCCGAGGGAAGCTGACTTTCACGGAGCTCGGGACGCCTGTAAAGGTCGCTTACGAGTAATCCGCCCCCAGGCGATGAAGATTGGGCTATGGTTTAATTCCTCAACCACTCTATTGGTCATAGGAACCTCGCGGAGATGCAATTAGCTTGACCTTTCCAATAGAGAATGAAGGGAACATCAGGCGCAGAATGCTGGAGCTGTGCCAAGCTCATGCGAGGAACGTTGTAGAAATCACTAGGCAATTGGTTGTCCTCCTAGACAACCTGGCAGACAAGAAGCCCAAACTTGCGAAAGAGAACTACGAGAACATGCTCAAGACTCTGGTGGAGAATGAAAAGAATAAAGCAACGTTCCTTAATGAAGTAGCATCAGTAGGTAGCTTACTCATAAGCAGGGAAGACTTCCTGCGCCTGCTATTTCGACTTGGCGAAGTGGCAAATTACTGCGAAGCTATGGGCTTCCGGCTGATGGGAGTCGTTGACCTGAAATGGAAGCTAGACAACAAACGCCTCGAAGAAATATCTCACCTGATGAGTTCGGTACTCAAAGAAATCTCGAAGGTAAGAGAGACTCTTCACTCACTATCATTTGATGCCGACAAAGCAGTCGAGACCGGTAAGGCTGTGGAGGATTTGGAGCGCCAGATTGACGCTGAATCACGGCAACTCGATCTAGACCTGATTTCGAGCAAAATGCCATTACAAACCTTGCTATTCTTTCGCGACTTGGTAGACCGAGCCGAAAAAATAGCCGACATTGGGGTCGACGTAGTCGACCACATAAGAGTACTCGCCCTTACGGCATAGTGTCGCGGCAAATGAATAAAACCATCACCGCTGAATTGATCGGAACTAGGCTCATAGTATGGGACCATAAAGACGGACTAGCAATTTACAGGATGGGTTTCTTCGGTAAGCCCGTAGGTATTCCAAAACCTAAGCCTGAGCAGGAGTTCAAAGCGCCTCTGGTGCTCGACCTGATGGAGGCCTTGTACCTCCTCGACAAGAAGATAATTCGAGTAGTTAACGTCAAGTCCTCTAAACCCGTAAGCCGTGCAATGCTCCTCGCCCTAGCGAACAAGACCTACAAGCAGTTCAATCTGGGATACAGCGCCTACGAGAACCTGCGTGCGAAAGGGCTGATAGTTACCCCGGGGATAAGATTCGGGGCGGACTTTGCAATATACGAGCACGGTCCGGGAATCGACCACGCCCCATTCATTGTTACCGTAAAGAAGGAGGAGGAGACGATGGGCCCCTTCGAGGTTGTCCTTGCAGGCCGCCTCGCAACAACCGTCCGCAAACAATTCACGATTGCGGTACCTAAGAGTCGCGGGAAAAAAGTAGACTACCTTGTCTTCCGGTGGTTCAAGGCCTAGATCTTTCGGCGAACCTACTGAATAACCGTAACCATTTCTGCTAGCTTCCTCTCCTGTTTGAAACCAAGCTTCGCGAAAAGCCGCCCAGCAATTTCGTTTTTCTCGCCGAACCGAACGGTCAAGGTTTGGACGCCCCGCTTAAGCAACCTGTTCATGGCAGTCGCCAACTCAATCGTGGCAAGACCTCGTGCCCGGTAGAGCGGATGCGTGAATAGTTCTGCAACCAGTGCCTCTCGAGGGGAACGAAGTGCTATGAAACAGGCACTTACCACGTTTAGGGTTGTACCACTAATCAACGAGGCCTCAGCCGCGTAAGCGCCATGCAGACCACTCATAATCTCATGTAACTTTCGTTCGGCGGAGGAAACGGTAGGCAACCTTGGTTCGGCACCTTTCTCGTAGGATTCATGCATCAGCTTGGCAAGGGCAGGAATGCCTCGTTCAGTTGGGCTGACGAGCGGAAGTATGGGCATAAGTTGTGTTTCAATAACTGGCCCTACGAATTTGACGAGGAACCGCCGTTTTTCAAATCCGTTTTTCTCCAGCCCTTCAGCCATTTCTTCCGGAACCCGCAGGGTGAGCGATTGAATCTTTGCTTTCTTAAGGTCAAGTCGAAGGTTGAGAACAAGCGATTCGTAGGAGATCGAGGGTGCGGGATAGAATTTGTCAACAATCGCATTCACATCCGAAAGCTGCAAAGTGAAAAGTGCGACCGGTCTATCAGTGTGTAGGATGTTCCATTGCTCATGGGTTTTCCGCAGTTCTGATAGCAATTCTTCTTTGTTAGAGCATTGGGGAAAGACTTCTTTCATGTATGCTCCATTTTCAAAAATGAATTCCGCTGTTTGACCTAAGATGTCGGATGAGGCTTTCGAGGTTTTCGTGATCATGATTTATCCCATTAAAGCGAAAAAGCCCATATTCTGCCCTATATTCAATCTTGTGTGGTCCGAATGTATAGAGGGCTCGTCGCATCAGGAGTTATTTTGGCCTTATTCGGTGGCTTTCTGGTTTTCACGGACCTTTACGTTCCCCTTGGCGTGTCGATCTTCGGCCTGCCCATCGCGATTGTTGGAGTTCTTATGTTGGTTCTGGGGGCCCTTCGACCAGAACCGCTAGGAATAGAACCGGAGCAGGGAAAGAAGTTCTGTTGGTATTGCATGACACAGATTCCCAAAAACGCGAAAGAATGCCCCAGCTGCAGCCTTCCTCAGCACGACGCGGTCGACTAAGCTGTCGATTGCCCACTGCTCGGTTTTTCCTGCGTGTCGGTTGGTTTTTCTTCGCGGAGTTCAATATGCGCTTGGCCTTCCATAATCTTTCGCTGGAGTGCAGTGATTAGTTCGTCAATTGCGACATTATCGAGACCAAGTTGGCTAAGTGATGACAGAGTTTCGTCAGACAGGGTTGCTCCAATATTGGGGCCGCCGTAGCCCTCCATTCCTATCGCATCGAACTTCAGTTTGGTCTTCTTGATTACGAAATGGCCGGAGATGTAGGTCACGCGTCCCTGTTCATCCAATTTTTCAATGGAAACCTCAAGGTCCTCGGGAAGTTCTGGCCTGCTCATGATGGACTCTCTCGTTGGACTCATGAGGCTTTAATCTTACCCATATACTAGTTTCGGCCGCTGACCCACAAAGAGAAGTCACCAATTGCTCACACAACTCAACAACATGGTCTCAATAATCGACACCCGAGCACTGGGTACGCCGATGGTTGTTGCCGCGTTTCTTGTTACAGGGAAGGAGACAGCATTGGTTGACATGGGCTACCAATCCTCGGCTGAAACAATCATGGGAGACTTGGCTAAGGATGGATTTGATCCGGATCACTTGGATTACCTTCTCCCTACGCACGTTCATCTGGACCATAGCGGCTCCCTGGGGACTCTTGCCAAAACATTCACAAACGCCTCAATTCGTGTCCACCCTAAAGGTGAACGCCACCTAGCTGATCCTTCGACTCTTTGGAAAGGAGCAGGAGAACTTTTCGGCGAAGAACTAATGCGTAAATTTGGGCGACCCCAACCTGTCGATCGGAAGCGCTTGAAGAGTGCGGCTGATGGTGACGTGATTGATTTAGGGGACGGGATTCGCCTTCGGACTATTTGGACACCGGGCCATGCATCACATCACTTAAGCTATGAACTGGAAGGGCACCGAGCTTTCTTCACAGGTGACGCTGTGGGGGTTTGCTTCCCTGGTTTCCCATTATTGACTCCCACAACGCCCCCAACAAGTTTCAACTTAGAGCAGACGTTACAGTCGCTTGAGCTCATAAGGGCAAGTTCTCCTTTAGATTTCTATACCCCTCATTATGGCTTCGTTGGAAATGGCACGCAATGGATCAATGAGAATGTCGAATCGTTGCACCGCTGGAAGTCGAGCATCAAAGAAATGATGATGAAGGGATTTAGTGCTGAGCAGATATCTAACGCCCTCACCGACGATGTGTGTAGCAAGTTGGGTCGGGCCGGAAGCGATGCGCCAGACTATTTTCGCAGCTTGGTTAAGACCAGCGTTCTGGGATTCCTTCGATACTTCGAAGAATGATCAAGGCCCAACTTGGCCTCATAATGATACCTCCACAAACGTGGAGATCGGCCGATCCGGAGTGCACACGTTCAAAATGACCCGCATGGCACGAATTGCCCGAGTAATCTGAGGCAGAACTCCTGGCATGTCTTGGAATCTTTCCAAAAGTCGAAGTGTTTCTTTTGGGTACTAGGTCGTGTAATCTTGGCGTGGTTCCATTAATTTTGGTTAAGACCTGCTATGGAAATTCACAGTTATCCGGAACAACAATTTAGAGTGATGTTCGCTAAATCGGCATTGAGGCATTTGGGTGAAGGATTCTCGTCGTGGAGCATAAATGACCTTGTTACCCGCATGGAAAGGCACTCTCATCGTATTCATTATGGCGTTCTCTTTTTTCACAGTTGGAGTCTTTGCTGAAGACCAGAGTCTGGGAAGAGTGCGGATTGCGAGCTTCGTCGGACCAAGACAGGTCGCACCGGACACCGCCTTCTCGCTCAGCCTAGATGTCGAGTATGAAGTCCGTGCGGCAACAACTATACGTGCAGCCATATTCGAAGGTTTGCTGAGTGTGGGTGCCCCCCTTTGGCAGAGTGATAATGCAAGCGTTGCTGGAGGCGGTGACAAGGTCTGGACACTCAATCTTACCGCTCCGTCCTTCGAAGGCACCATTCAGTTTTCTGCGTATGCATATTATCTTGACAACGGGGTGTGGAAGTTTTACAATGATACTGTTCTGGGTCCAGGATATGGGCAAGTCACGATCAAGGTTTCGCGATATGCGACTCTCAAAGTTGACCTAGGAGTACCTGGACTCGCCGTTACTCTAGGAAACTCGTCCGAGATGACAACCCAAGCCGGAGACCTAAATGCCACTTTACTCGTCGGGATGCCATACCAATTATCAGTTCCGTCCGATCAGGAGTATCAGAACTCAACACGAATCATCTTCAGCGGATGGCAGGATGGAACCAATCAAACCCAGAGATTCATCTCTCTGACCGGAGATACGCAACTAATCGGTTACTATCGAAGACAATACTTGCTCAAAGTAACCTCGTCTCAGTCAGGCTATTCTTACCAGAAGTGGCATGACGCGGGTTCGAATGCGACCCTTCAAGAGGTTAATTTCGTTCCCACATCATGGTCGTTGGCGCTCTTCGGTGGGAAGTACGTCTTTTCAGGCTGGTCTGGAGATGTCAATTCTCGTTCCAGTGAAATCTCTTTCACAATGAATTCGCCAAAGATAATCTACGCTAACTTTTCCATTGATTATGGCCTTTTGATATTTCCAATAATCGTAGCTTTGGGCATCATCGGTGAGATTATCCTCTTAGCCCTAAGACGTCGGAAAAGAACCAAGACAACTCTTGGTCCATCAACCGAAAGACCCACATGCCCAAATTGCGGTGAGGACATAGAGAAAGAATGGGTACACTGTATTCATTGCGGAAACAACCTAGGTCCGTCGGAGGATGCGGATGCTAAATAGCGATGGTTCGTAACCGAACGGACTTGCTCAAAGTGCCGCCGTTAGCTTAAATGGGTAGTAAGCTCGCCTCCTTTTCATGTGACTCATTCAGTTCAGCGCATTTATGTGACAAAGAACCTGCATGGACCCATGCGTAATTTAGACAATTAAGTTGACACGTTTCACTGCTTTCCTCTCAAGATATACGTCAGTTATTAGTCTGAATGGGCGGAGCACACTGAAGTCTTAAGTAATGTATCCGCACGTTACGTACCATCCGCCGAATGAAAAAACTGCCTGAATATGAATCAAACTGAGGCACTGTAATGAAAATTGCCCGAAATCTAGTACTTTGCCTCATCTTAGCGTTAGTGATTCTTGCACCTGCATTGAGTCCTGTGGCGGCAGTAATTACTCCTCTGAGTACAGGTATTTTTCCTTCCGGGACAATTGTTGTCCCAATGGACGGAAAGCAAAATGACAGGATTCATGTTTACGGCCTAGTTCACGAGTTTCTGAAGTCTACTCCAAACTCACAGATTGCCCGCCTTATTGAGCCCCCTGATGTCACGTTACAGACGCAATTAACTCCGAGCGGGGACGTTTATCAGGGTGGGCCGTTCCTTATCGATTCTTCATACGCCGCGGCCATCAATACTTTGTTGGGCAACTCGACTTTCTCTAAAGTGACGGTTACGCGTCTCACCGCCTCCTTTACGTCGAACAGAATTTTCTTCGTAAGACAGCCAACTAAGATCCTCGTAATCGGTGATGGTTATTGGGGTGAAACATATCTCACGCTTTTGAGGATGGGGATAAGCTTCGATCGGGTGACGACTGACCAAATATTGGGCAACCCTTCATTGATCAACCAATACACACTAATCGTACTCGACAGCCCGGGTTGGTACGGAAATCCGTCAGCCTACGTGCCTGCTCGCCGAGCCCAGATCCAAGCTGTCTATAACACAATTCAAGCTCGCGTCCAGGCTGGAAACGAGGTAATGTTTACTGACGCTGCACTGTTGGATTTGAACTCGACTTTCCCAGGCTATATTAAATTGGGACAGGGTGGAGAAGCATCTACCCCGACTGTGACTGTCTATAATCCATCGAGAGGAGGGTTCACTCCTGAGTTCCCAGGTCAGTACTATAATTCAGGGCCAACCCCGAACAAAGCGAAGATCTTGACCGAGGAGGGAGCGGGGCAATGGGTGCCCACCGCTGTTCCAGCCGCGCACGCTGGCGATGTTAGAGTAATTATGGATACAACTAACTACGGCTACCCAGCCCCACAGATCCCCTACGCGATTCTCGCATTCTACTTCCCGTACGGTAACGGAATAGTCGAAGGCTTGGCATTCCAACCCTACCAGCAACTTTACCCGAACTATGCTGACCAGAACGGATACTATGCAACCTACGAAATTTACGGGAACAAATTCGTCGAGGGTCCACAATCCGACTTCTTCATCACAGCAACGCCTACGGCAGAAACGGTATCGCAAGGTCAAACCGCAAGTTACAGTTTAGCTGTGACTTCGGTGGGTAGTTTTAGTTCAGGCATTTCTCTTCAAGTGACTGCTGGCTTACCCCCGGGGGTACAAGCAAGCATCGTGCCCTCCTCTGTTACACCGAGTTCAGGAGGGACTGTAACTTCTACCCTTACGATTCCGACATCTTTGAGTACGCCCACTGGGACGTATAACCTCACGATTACAGGAACTTCAACTCTCCCACTCACCACTCGAAGCGTAGTCGTGACTCTTACTATTCAACCAGCGGCATCAGACTTTACGATCACAGCCAGCCCCCAAGCGCCAACCCCCCTCGTAGTTAACCAGGGCCAGTGTGGAAACATCACCATCACCGTTAGCTCAATTGGTAACTTCAGCTCACCTGTTGCCTTGACTCTCACGAACCTTCCCGCGCATGTTTCAGCAAGTTTCATACCCACACCTGCCCCTACCCCAGCACCGGGCGGCACAGCGGTCTCCGCTCTGAAATTATGCCCAGACTCTTCCTTGACCCCCAACAACTACACGATGACGGTTGTCGGGACGAGCGGGTCACAGGTTCACACGGTCGACGTTATCATAGATGTTCCGCAACCATCGTTTAATCCCCTCATCTACCTGATCGTGCTAGCGCTTCTTCTCCTATCCATTGGTTTAGGCTTGCTCGTCTTTGCACTCTCGAGGAAGGGTCCAAAGAGGTTGCTTCGGCCGCGAGCGCGCTACGTTTTGCCTCTTCCGACCATTCGTTGCCGTTATTGCGGAAGGGTCATGCCTATGCAGGCAGTATACTGTCCCTTCTGCGGAAGAACCCAAGTGATCCTCGCGCGACGGCCTCCTAGAGTGGTCTCGGGTAGGACCGGGAGGAGTATTATTGGATTTGCACTTTGCCTTGTCTCCGGAATCCTCGTTCTCCTCAACAGCGCCGTCCTCCTAGTGCCCTCATTCTACGGGCCTCCAGTAAACTGGTCGACAATCTTCTTCTGGTTACCGGCGATAGGACAAAGCTATGCCTTCGCACTGGGCGTCATCATCGGCCTAACGCTCATCATGGGCTCAATAATCATGGTCATGGGACACGGAGCGATCGCGGATGTCGTCATATTTCCGTTTGCAGTTTTTAGCATCATAATCGGTGGAGGTTTTGTCGCCGGTTTTGTGCTAGGAGTAGTTGGCGGAATCCTTGGGATCCTGAGACGTAGTTCATAACGAAATATTTCGACGCTTGTCACGAATTTTCTAATCCTGGCCACGGGACCTAGCTTTCGGTAATGTGCCTGCCTTTCTAGAGTTAGTTTCCATGTCAGAATTTACTTGAACAACACAATGCCTATTGTTGAATTTGGTCATCCCGCCCCGTAATCTTTAGTTCCTCGGATCAATCGCCAGCTTGCCGAGCTCAATGTCTTGCGTGGATTTTGCAGTTCGCGGTATCATTTTCTTGCTTCCGAGCCAGAATCTGCACGTGAGTCATGGTCAAATCCCTAAGTCACAACTGACATTCAATCTGGGTTGTGGTGCAATGCAAAATGGAAGTCATGGAATATTATCGCGATTCAAGTGGATTCTGGCGAATCAAGAACTTCCGAAGACGCCGGCGCGCTAGAATTTAATTCTTCACCGGCCGATGCCTTTCGCTTAGGCCGTGTGAATTTCCACTATGTCTTTGTCGTCAAGTACATGATCAGGGCCCACACGCTCGCCCGCGAACTTGCTAGTCGGACCCCAAATTCGTGAGTACCGGTACCTATCTGCCAAATCTGTATGGATGCTTCGAGCTAACTCCCTGACCGTTGTGCCGGCCTTGACGACAAAAGGGGACTGCGAGGCTCTGGCCTCGTTGGGTTCCTTAGTGTATACTCTGATTATCTCCATTGTGTGAAAGAAGTTGTCGGCTATATCTTTCAAACCTTGCCCGGTCAGGCATGAAGTAAATACGTAAGGCAAGGATTGAGGAAGAGTTCGTGAAAAGTCAAGAGAAGCCTGACGCGCCTCCGGGAGGTCGAATTTGTTCCCGACTACAATCGTTGGCTTATACAAAGTCACGTTTTCAAATATCGCGTCTTCCACATCTTCCATAGATGCATCGCCGTATATTCTGACAAGTGCATTCCTAATTCCGTAGCTGTGTAGTATTCCCCGAATTTCTGCTGGCGTACAGGACTTTTGTTGGGCGGAGGAAGCAATGCGGATTTCGCCTGAACCTTTCTCTTGGACTATTTCTACTTTCGACAGCGTTTTCTGAGAAGAAATGTGAATCTCTTCGAGGGAAGTCATAATGGAGAGCAGATGGCTTGAGGGATCGGATGCGAGGTCCACAACAAGCACAAGGCCGTCTGAAGATCTAATCAGGTCCAGGGCCTCCGGCTGTATGTGATATTTGTTGTCGCGACCGAGTTGAAGAGCGGGTAACTCAACTAATTGAAGTTGAATGTCTTCGTATTGCAGCATTCCTGGAATTGGTCGTTGAGTTGCATAATCGTACGAAGCTACTGCCACCTGGGCATGAGTAAGTGACCGGAGCAGGCTGCTACGTCCTGCTTTGGTCGGGCCAATCAAAGTGAGCTGGGCGGCTCCCTCGCGCTCAACAAACCATGCCGAATGGCTACTGCCACGTTTGCCCCGCTGAGTTGTGAGGTCCTCTTTGAGATCGGCGATTTTAGTTTTGATCTGCGCCCTAAGTCGCTCGTTCCCCTTATGTTTAGGTATGGCCGAATAAAATTCTTGATAGGCCTGGAGTTTCTCTCTGAAATTCTTTGCTAGCTGAGCTTCCTGCCACTTCGCCTGTGCTTCAGCTGTGAGGTTTGCTGGCAACGCCTCTCGTCTGCTTAGCGTTTAGTGGAATAGGAACGGTGCAGGAGGCGGATTTATGTCCTTTTCTGGAACCTTCGTCACCATGGTTGACGCAACCCTATCGCCGAGCCGCTGGCGATCATGAGATGCGAGTATGAAAAGAGCAGCAACGATGTAGAACAGTGGCAACCAATCTAGAAATCGAAACAGGTTCCGTTTGAGTGAAGCGCCTAGTGAACAGGGGTCCCCGTCTTTGCCCACCACACGCAATCTCAAAAGCCACTTTCCGATGGTCGAAGCGAAGATCCATTCTAGCACAAAGTAGTAGACGAACGTAGTACCGACGAGGGAAGCCAGAGTTGTCGGGGGGACTGAGCCGACACCCGCCGTCGTCCAGGAATTGAGGAACTTGCTCCATCCCCCAATGAAGATGAGCCATATCAAGAAAACGACGAATGAGTCGATTGCTCCAGCCGCGATTCGCCTCGTTAACGGCGCTGGGTAAATTCGAGTTGGAGGTGTTGATAATGTCTCGATGCTAATTTCTTCGTGCTCGTGCTGATGAGACATTATGATCTATGCCCTGTCGATCTTGACTTGTTAGTAAGGCCTGCTGTGGGACAATTTTCGGTTGATGAAAATTCATGGGTTCAGACATACGCTTAAATACAATCCGAAGAGTAAATCCATTTATCAAAAAGGAGCAATCGAACGGAATAATGCCGGATGTGTGCCCCACTTGTGGGCTTCCTAAAGATCTCTGCGTCTGCGGAACCATTAGCATGGAACAGCAGCTTGTAAAGGTCCGCTTAGAGACGAGGAAATGGGGTAAAGCAACAACAATTATCGAGGGCATAAACTCGAAGAGTGTTAACCTCGGGGACCTCGGTGCCAAGTTGAAGACTAATTGTGCCTGTGGTGGCACCACCAAAGATGGCCTCATAATCCTTCAAGGCGATCACAGGAATAAAGTCAAGAAACTGCTAGTTCAGACTGGCTTTCCGGAAGGCTCAATTGAAATTCATTGACCCTATTAGACCAGGTTATTTGTAATGGGCGCTTTCTTCGACACCATGAAGAATCTCAAACATTCTGGGCCTGCGCCGAAGATCTGCCCAGCGTGTGGGAGCATGAAGGTGAAGCAGCAGGGCTCGTTGAATGGATGGTTGATGCCGGCAGTCTATGCATGTGAGGAATGCGGTTATGTTGGCGGCATTGTTCTTGAGCTTGATGAAGAGAGCGATGACCAAAAGAAAGCATGAAACATTAATGTTCCATTAACGGTACATTAATATACTGCTCGGTCCTGAGGGCGAGCCGTAGACCTAATTGGAGCGGCTGGACTCACTGAACTCAAGAAACGAACTTCACCTCATTCCGTGGGTCGCCGTAGTTCTTCTGGCTTCTCTCACATTCGCTGGGTTGCAAACCGCATCGGCCGATCAAATTCTCACGCGCACACTGAGCGTGCAGCTAAGCACAGGCGACTACTTGGTGGTCCAAAGTGATAGGGCAAGCATACAGCAGGTGTTCGTTCAGGGCAACTTCTCAGCGACCAACATGACACGACTCGCCCATTATCCTGCGAGCGACTACGAGATTCAAGCATTCAATCCAGCCAGTTTCGAGTTGAGATTCATTTTCAATTACCCTAGTGAGTATCAGATCAACTTGCTCACTAGGTCCTCAAATCCAAGTTCGCCCGGGAATAGTACAACTTACTACTTGTCGGGCGGTTCGTTTGAGCTTGACGTAACTGCGATCTTCAACGCGCGGCCTAACACTCCCCCAATTGCCGCCCCATCCCTGTCGCCTTGGGACAGCTTTCTTCAGTGGATTGGAAAGTTTGGGGAGGCGTTTCCATTATGGGTGAAGGGGCTCTATCTTGCGGTCGGCCTCCAATTCTTTGGTGTGGGTGGCTTATGGATCGCGCGTGAGTCCAAGAGGAAGGAAACAGCAGGGCAGCGACTTGACCTGGGCGATAAGGCATACCTCTGGTTAGGTGTCGTCTACAAGTTCCTGGTGGTCTCTTTTGCTGCAATCATTGCCATTATGGGCGGTGAACTTCTCTTACTGTTTGTACTTCGTTTCATGTTCCTTGCCTCTCTAGACCTTTTGTCTTTGTGGGATCTTTTTGTCGTTGGGTTTGCGGCAGGAGCGATCATAATGGTTTACCTAATTCGGTTTAGCCTTGAGAAGGTTTTCGACCTCAAACCTGTGGAAGATGAGTAGTTATGTCAAGTCAACTTGATGATTTGGAACGCTATGTGCAAGCGCCTTCAGAACCTGAAGAGAACCTGGAGTGGTGGCGCAAGTTCAGTATACTTCGTTGGTTGAACTACGTGCCGCTTCGTGCTGTCGATAAGGATTACGCGAAATGGCGGAAATCGCGAATATCGCCCAGGAAGTTCAGAAAAATACAACAGCGCTTGGATAAGCTCTACCCGCCAGATAAATTCTCCTCAGTCAAACTCATCGGGCGCGAAAAAGAATACAACCTCCTGTTGGATTCTTTCAGGCTCCACGTCCTAAAGCACCCAATGCTTCGAAAATGGTTCGATAAAGACGAACTTCCCAAGGCCATCTGCCTAACCGGGGAAAGTGGAACCGGTAAGACTTTCCTCACGATGGTTTCTCTGAAGCAGATGCTACTTGAAGCCCACTCAAATGGCGTACTGCTCTCACCAATAATCATCAAAGGATCCGATGTCTTCTCAGAATACTATGGGCGGAGCACCAAGCAATTGAGTCGATTATTGGAGCGTGCTGCTTCAGCCCCTTCAGTGATCTACATAGATGAGTTCCAGAGTTTTGGAAAGAAGGTGAGAGGTGATTCTGGCACAGAACTGGAAGACACACGAGTTCAGGACGAGATAAACAGATGGCTCGATAAGATCCTAAGCAACGACGCACGCACCTTGGTAATTGTCGCTACAAATTCCTATGAACAAACGCGAGAAGACATTCGCCGCCGACTGTCGCGGGTCGACCTTGACTCAGGCGTCACCCACGAGATGCTGCTGGCGATCATAAAGGACAGATTGTCAAGCGAAAGTTGGCGCGGAATTTCATCAGGTGAGATATTAGAGGTCTTGGAAAGAGAAGCGTCAATGCGCCGGCACGGTTCGATCACCCCAAATGATGTCCTAAGCGTTTTTAGAGAGGTGAAACGCGCGAAAGAGGTTCCACTGCTCGAGGCAATTCGAAGGTCTGTGCCTGGCCCGTTGTCCAAGTGGACCAAACCTAGGTACAGGGTAAGCCTCGAGGATTTTGCTCAGGCAGCGCACACGATGAAGTTCTATTCTGAGCGTGAAAAGTCGCAGGAAATTAGGGACGCGGTTTACATCGTCACCCCGAAGGATTCCAGAGAAGACATCGGCGGCCTTCATGACCTTAGGGACAAAGTACTGAACCACATATCGCTCGCCTTCAACCGGAAAATGTCGGAGCTCGGATATGCTTCCAATTGTAGGTTCTTGCTGTTTGGGCCGCCAGGTACCGGGAAGACGCTCCTCGCATTGGTTGCTGCAGCTGAGAATCGAGTTGCCTTCATCAAAGTCAGGGGAGGTGAACTGATGAGCGGTGCAAGTTACATAGGCGAACCCGAGAAACGGATTAAGGATCTATTTGCACTGGCCAGGCAGAGAACTCCGTGCATTCTTTTCCTCGACGAAGCCGACGCGATTTTCTGGGGAGCTGACCCAACAGGTAACAAGATTCTTGCGCAAATAAAGGCCGAGTTGAGCGAGATTAAACCTGACGAAGGAATTGTGGTTATCGCCGCATCCAACAAGGAAAATCTGATTGACCAAGCTACTAGGGATCGGTTCGAACCAAACGTATACTACGTACATCCACCGTTGAATGATGGTGAATGGAACGAGGTTGTGGAGATCCACCTCAGAAAGTTCAGAAGGTTTCTACATCAGGAGATTGACCCGGCAAAAATCACACGCCTATTTAGAATGCAACGAATCTTGAGCCCGAGAGCTGCAGCCGAAACCATCTCCGAGGCACACAGATTATGGGCTTCAGAATTGAGTGCGGTGGATGAGATTCGGACAGCTAAGGATGAGCAGGAGAGGCTCTTCGTCAAGAAGCGATACGAAGCGGACCTGAAACGGCTCCAATCCGTGATTGAAATGGAAGGCCACAAGTTATCGATGGAAAAAGTCGACGAGACTTGTTACCCAATTCGCCTGTACCATTTCGAAAGGGCAATTCAAGCGCTGGAGTCTAGCCAAGACAAACAGCGAAGGGAAATGGAAGAAGCCCTCATTCTGACCACGCCCACACCTGGGGCTTCATTCGGCCTCTACGCTGCTGATGATGGAACCGGTGGAATAATCACCGTAGAATGTTCAAGCAGACCGATAATCCCGGGAGAGAGACTCGTCTCCATAACAGGCAATTCCACTTCAATGATTGTAGGTCAGTCCGTCGTGCCGGACGAATCGGTTCTACAGAGCGCGCAAAACGCCGTAGAAGCGGTTAGGTCCTGGCTTTGGACGGCGTGCAACATGGACCTCAGCCGTTTGCATGTGCATTTCCAAGTTAGAAGCCTATTAGAAGGTGCCCCGGGGCAGGGAGTATCAGGGCCGAGTGCCGGTTTGGCGATGGTCCTAGCACTTTTCTCGGAACTTTCAGGTGTTCCGATTTCGCCTTCAATTGTTGCTACAGGAACAATCGGAGTTAAGCATGACGTTGGCCCCGTAGGCGGACTAGGAGGGTACGGAACTCAGACTGGGAAGATTGTTGGAATCCTGAAGTCGAGACGTATACGTGTCACAGATTTGGTGTTGCCCATTGCAAACTTCGAAGCGGCGAGAGATGAAATGAGGATTCTGCAAGAAGAGGGGGTGTGCGTTCATCCTATACGGAACGTCGCAGAATGCTTGGAAATCGTGTTCGGTGTTAGCGAACAGGGATTGATTGGAGAGATAAAAGAAAGGTACGAGACAGCTGCGAAGCTAACTCAGCGGGCTTAGATATCCAGTTTCAGTGATTCTTTGAGGCCCTTGTACCTGTTCCGGACAGTAACTTCAGTAACGTTAGCTACCTCAGCTATCTCCTTCTGGGTCTTCTTTTCCCCTTCTAGGACGCACGCTACGTAGAGTGACGCTGCCGCAAGCCCCATGGGGTCTTTACCGGCAACAATTCCCTTCATCTTTGCCTCGTTGATTATCTTAATCGCACGTTGCTGTGTGGGCATTGAAATTTCGACTTTCGTGGCAATCTTCGAAATGCATTTAACCGGATCTTCGACTGGCATTCGGAGGTCTAATTCGCGGACGAGTAGTCTATAACACCTTGCAACATCTTTCTTTCGAATCCTACTCGCAGCGGACACGTCTTTCAGTGTTCTCGGGGTTTCGGAAATCCTACAAGCTGCATAGAGTGATGCTGCGGCAATTGCAGCTATCGAACGACCTCTGACAAGTCCGTTGTCGAGGGCTTTTCTGTAAACTATGGCAGCTCGTTCCTTTATGGAGGCTGGTATGTGCAACATGTCTGTTAGGCGGTCAAGTTCGGCCATTGCTTGAGCAAGATTCCTATCGGCCGACGAGTGTACACGTGTTCTGATTTGCCATTTCCTTAGGCGAAGCATTTCAAGCCTGGTTGCTAGCGGAAGTTGGCGACCGTACGCGTCTCGGTTGACGCGGTCGATGACCGTTGAAAGGCCCTTATCATGAATAGAGAATGACGTTGGGATACCCACGCGCCCGCGTTCATCCTTCTCCTCCTTCGTGAAGGCACGCCATTCGGGCCCTTGGTTCAGGGAATGTTCGCTGATAACCAAACCGCAATTCTGACAGATTATCTCGCCTTGATCATAGTCCTCTACTAAGTTCGTGCTCCCACATTCGGGGCAGTTGGTTAGTTTTCCAACTTTCTTCGTTGTCGTGCTCGCACTCAATTTCTTTCAACCTTTTTGATGCTTTACGCTCGGACCATCTCTCCTTAGTAGAACAACGCGGCGTCGTTCTGCTTCAGAACTTCGTCATCCGGCCCGAAAGCTATAATAACCACGCCTGCACACTATTTAAAGCTTGTGTCGAATTTCGCTGTTTCTACTCCAGTCGTTGAATTTCGCCACGTTTTCACGCAATATGTGTCAAGTTATGTGGATTAATGCTTTATCATTTGATAATGGCCTTCAATGTTGCTTTACGAGCACATTTGGGGTGATTTAAAGCCAGAATTCAATCAAGCGCCTTCCGGAAGTATACGTGATCAGATTCTCTACGCAAGAAACGTGCGTACCTTCCACATTCCGATACTAGCATGGGTTGCAAGTCGTCGGGGGATGTGATGACTTCGATATTCAAGACCCTAAAACGGTTCTGTTCCGGATCTTTGCCGAACAGCTTTCGGAAATCGTCGAGGGCGAGTTCAGGTGACAGCGGATCCTTCATGTCAATAACCACTGGGATCCTTCTGATTGGTACTTTCACGACTACTTCAACCGGCAATAGGCTCGTCTCCAGATCTGCCGCGTTTGGAAAGAACATCTAACCAGGGGTTATTCGAAAAGAAAGCCGGAAGTTGTGACCCAGAAATACTGGGGCTGGGAAATATAGGTTCGTGTCGAGCAATCCGAGAAAGCGTGGGTTCTCTTGTATCTGTTTGCGTCTCGGAATTGCGCCTTAAGGTTTTCAGGTCGTCGCGGAGTGTGGCTATGGTTCTCTCCATTTCCGTGTACATCGATTTCAAGGTGGCCAGTTCGGTGAATAGACCTGGGTCGGGAGTCTGAGATGTTTGTTGCATCAGCTTTGTGGGTTGCACTAGTTGCGGAGCAACGACTTCGTCGATCCTGCGTTCGTCGAAAAGGAGCAAGCCTATTCCATATGGCTTGAAGACTGCGGCGTCAATGGAAGCTCCCAGTAGTCGTGGTGCGGCCAAATAGAGGAATTGAGATGAATTCCGAAGGGACGTCAGGCTGAGTATGGCCTCAATAACCCTGTTTCTCTCAACGAAATCCTCGCTCCTCAAAATGACGACATGAACTTTCTCGGAACCTGAAATGAATGCGAGGTTATTTTGCGGTATTTCGGACTTTTCGGTCTGATGCATGCCCATTGCTAGAAAGTAGTGAAGCAACCTGTCCTCGATAGGTAAGTCAGCCACTGAGCTTCATCCACCCCTCGAGGCGTTGCCAATCCCACCCGTAGTTATCTGGGACAGCGAAGCCATAGATTATGCAGCCATGCCAGACCGAAAATTGAGGTGATTTTGTCATCTTGACGGAGACATTCTTGATTCCCTTCTGTCGAAGTAGCAACTTGATTTTTGTGGGGGCGTCGACCGCAGTATCTTCGAGGCGTTCAGGGACGGTCCAGCTGAAGTTCCCGCCAGACAACAGCACCTCACGGTAGAGCATCGGTTGGAGTTCAACTGGGCAGCGCTCTACTGAGGCAACAATGGCATCGCCGAAGTCTAGCATCCCGCGGAATATGGTATCGCCCATCTTAACGTCCCTAGGTCTCGGCATGCCGCGCCCGAAGTAGCTCTCGAAAATTTCGTGGTTCGGGTTAAACACGTATTCGCCAATCAGGAACCTACTCCACGAGTCTTTTTCTAAGTCAATCTCGATCCTGGTTCCTGGTACTTTGTACTTGGCCCTGAATCTTCGTGGCGACCTCTTCGCTTCATCTACGGCGGCGTCGAGGTCTGCCGGTACAAGCCCTATGTTTTCCTTGACTTTACGAACAAATGCCTCTTCGTTGGCAAGGTCTCCGTATCCCGCGTCTTTCAATATCTCAGACGTAATTGCGTTTGCGTCGCCACCGCCTCGGTTGAGAACAACTTGCGCTGCGCGGATGGGGTACTTAGAGATAGGGCAGACTTGGCTATTGCCATGCCCGGATTCGATCACGACGCAAGTTGTCACACCATGACCGATTGCGACGGCGAATGGCTGAGGTATGACTGTTATCGCCTTGACATTTCCATTAGCGTTGTTTTGTCCGAAGAGTTCTAGGAGCCGTTCGTACATGTAGCGTGGTGATACTGACGAGAGTGACGCTACGACGTAGTATCCTTGGAAGCCATTGTTTGGTTCGGGTTTGAAGCTATTCAACCCGAAGTTAGTTAGGGCGCTTACCACTCGCCATGCAGTGTCATCGGCCCTGTCGATCATGCCGTTACGCATGGGATAAACTAAGCGACTTGATAGGTCATCGGCCGACTGTAGGTAGAGTGGAACGTCTTCTCCCACAATGATTTCATCTGTCGATTCAAAAGCCTTGTACACAACGGAGTTCTTGTCGGGAAAGTAACCTCGGTTGTTGACGATTCTCGGCGTCTCGCCGCATGTTATTGGACCAAACTTGAAGTCGCTTGTCCCGAAGTCCATAGCGAAAGTGTAGTGGCTTCGATAGTCGGTTTCTGCGGTCATGCTCTCGACTCCTCTACAACCAAGCGATTGCCATCGATCCGCACTACGACCTCTTGATCTGGGCTGAACGGGAATGATGAATCTTTGACAATATCGGCTGGGATGTACAGAATCCCTGTTTTACTTCGATTGCTGCGGGTTGGTAGGATCATTTTTGCATAGCCTTCGAGCATCAGGTATTTCACCATGCAATCAACAATGCAAACTAGCTGCCCTTGAGTTGGAGATTTAACGGCGCCTGGTAAGGCTGGGGGTAGTGAGTCGAGTAAAACTAAAGCGCACTCCTAGGATAGGAACGTTGGATGAGGGCCCACCTAAATGGTCACATACATAACGCGGGACCAACTGCAATTCATAATGAACCATGCTCGTTCGACGTATCCCGAGGAGTGCTGCGGCTTTCTCTTGGGCAGGGATTCTGACCCTCGAATAATAGGGCGCGCTCTATCGGTCCAGAACACCAATCGAGGTTCGCGCAAAAATCGATTCAACATTGATTCGATGGAACTCGTACGGGCGGACGAAGAAGCACGTAGGGCCAACGTCGATTTGATAGGGATCTATCACTCACACCCTGACGCGCCTCCTCAGCCTTCGCAGGTCGATCTAGAGAACGCGTGGCCATGGTATACCTATTTGGTTGTATCTGTGCAAAACGGAGAACCAAAGGGCGTGGCAGCATGGATCCTCAGTGAAGACCGCTCGACGTTCCATCTTGAAGATATGAGAGTCATGGCTGATTAAGCGGATCAAGGGAATCTTACAGATTCCTCTACATCAACAGAAAAGCCAATTTGGTTTTGTTCTGCCACGGGCTCCAATATTTCTTCAATTCGATTCCTCTGCATGCTAGGGCCCTCATAGGTGAGCGAGAACTCTTTTCCAGGTACTACGACCGAGTGAACTTCTTTTTTGAACCCAGCGGTGGCCAATGCTGTGTCGACTTCCTTTAGAGCTTGAATCGGGAAAGCTTCGCCCTTCGAAGAGAGGTTTACTAATAGTAGCATGGGCTCTCACTTTGCGTGTGCTGCCACGGAATGATAAACGCTGCTACGCGAAGGCTACAGGCTATTCCTTAAGAAATGACAAATGAGATATCAAATCCGGTGAAGGAATGACTATGTTCGAGCATCGTAAAGACCCACTAATCTCACGGGCAGCGTTCTTGAAACGCGTAGTTCGCTATGCGCTAATCGCCTTTGCAATCGATGCCGGTTCCTTGGCGGTCGGCGTAATAGGCTACCATGTCTTCGAAGGCCTTAGTTGGGTTGATTCGCTTCTTAATGCTGCGATGCTGCTTGGAGGTATGGGTCCGGTGAATGAATTGCATACAACTTCTGGAAAGTTGTTCGCTTCATTCTACGCAATTTACTGTGGCGTGATATTCCTGGTCGTCGCGGGAATCCTGCTTGCCCCAATAATTCATCGTTTCATTCACCACTTTCACCTTGAAGCGGACAGCTCGACCTGAAACGAGAGCGTGCTCGCGGACGCTTCTCTCAAGGCTTGTTGTACCGTCTCTTCATGGCTACTATTACAGTGAACACGATAACGAGACCGAAGATCGATAGAAATACGGGCAGGAATGCTTCGGATGTATTCTGGGTTGACCCTGTAGTAGTCAGACTCGAAACGACCGTCCCAATATTCTGAAGCCTTTGGAATGATGTCGTCGTGTATGAGAGGGTTGTGCTCTGGACTGTTGTATTGTAGGTGTATGCGATGAAGGAAATGGGGTTGTATGCACCGTAGGGTCTTTGTGTGGTAAACAGGAATGCGTACACTCCTGTCTTGGGCGGGGTCCATTCGAAGTCGTACGAGGAGGCGAATTCCTTCACGATCGAAGGCCCAAAGTTATTTCCACAAAAGTAACCGTTGAACGTATTCAGCTGGTTCAAGTCTAAGAGATAGAAATTAACCGGGCTTGCAGTCGCAAGATGGACTCTGATTTCCTGTGACGCCATCGCGTTGAACACAAAGTAATCGTAATAGAGGCATATGTGTTCCGGCGCTTCAAATGAAGGAAGTATCATGAGCCGACTTATCTCTTCATACTGCCCGAGGGTGAATGAGCCTGTTCGGTAATCGTAGTCATATGGCCTCTGCAGGTAGGCTATCATTCCTGTATTGGTTGCTGTAGAATAGGCCGTTGATGATACAGTCGTGACGATTGTAGATGTGTAGGACTCGGTTATGGTCTGTGTCATCGAAACTAGCTGGCTACTAACTGGTTGGTAAGCCAATGGAATGAGAATTCCCGAAATGATCAACATTGCGAGTATCTGTTTACGCATCCAATATCGCCGACAATCATTTCTTTGATTCTTGTCCGTGCGTGCGACCGGCAATTTCGCTCAATTAGCATCGATCGAGCGGCCTCTTAAGCAACATGAAAGTCACCTTAGCACACTCTTCTTTCGACTCTAGCGAGCTTCGCCGAACGGCTTTGACAAAGAACCCTTTTCACACATTTCAAATGATGACACGACGTCGAGTGCGTACGATTATGATTCCCGCGCTCAACGCGGCGAAAACGATGATTCCCAAGCCAAGATTGAACTCTGGCACTGGCGTAGCGCTACCTACTTGAATGGTCGCGTTACTTACGGTCTGGTAATCGAGCAAGTAAGCCCCGTTTGTTCCTCCCGCGCGGACAACGTACACGTGAATCCCTAGTGGCCATGTTCCGTTTGATGAAGGGGTTGTTACAGAATTCATTGCCACGACGGTGAAGTTCGTAGCGCTGTAGCCTATACGCGTGCTGCTAGATGATACGATGTAGTTGGAATTCATATCTACTAGGTCGACTCGAACTGAGTAGTAGTCAAGTCCAGTTGAGGCACATGAACCGGCCACGGTTGTATCCACCTGAATCTCCTCGTCAGGGTTAGCTTGGCGAGGGTACGCATATGATACGTTACTGATCTGGCAGCGCGCTGCTGATACGCTTGAACTTACTAGGAGGCCCAAAAGAAGGCCAGTCAGTAGGATGGAAGCAAACCAAGCTACATTCTTCATGTTCAATCGTCTTCCGTTCTTCGGATGCAGTTGGTAGCCCGGGGGAGATTCGAATTCGGGGTTGTGTCCACCTCTCCCGTCGGCAGGTCTCTCCTCTGGTGGAGGGATCCAGAGCCTTCTATTGGCTGATATCTGGCGCCAATGCTATGCATAGTCCCACGTGTGTGGATTGACCACTACACCACCGGGCTACCGAGTGCCACCCAGCTGAATTGGCTTATCTTAAGATTTCGTTGGACGGTTCTGTTACCTTGTCGTTTGGTAACTCATCTGCATCGACTGGGGGATTACCGTCGTTCTCGGATTTCCATACCATCGCTTCAATTGCAGACGCGACGGCCGCGAACCTCACGGCTCTGGTCCAGCATTCACTGGACCAGCTAGACCATCTTGCAAGTCAGGGTTTTACGCTTGGTCCAAGCAACCACATACCCAACATCGGCCCCGTCCGCTCTTTCGGGCCGAAACCCACATACCGCGTTTGACGAGGCTTCATCGATTGATGACTGGCTGCGGGATGACATCAACCCTCAATTTAGCAGGGACCGAAGACTGAAATTAATCCATCAAACCAAGAGGTAACAGACCGTTGGAGCAAGCAAAGTATAGCGTGTCCAAACTGCATTGAAGGTAACTTAGAATAGGTAGACCTTGTTGAATGGAAAGAGAGTAACCTTGAGCCGTAAGGGGTCCCCAATGTCCCTTCAGCTTGTAATGACCGCCATGAACGCGGCGGTCTACGCTGGCATTGGAGCCCTTTGGACCGCTTTCCCCCTGCTAATCTTTGGAGTAAGGTTTTGGCCCCAAGTGTTCGTGCCCGCCACTTTCAGCGTGCTCTTTGGCCCTTGGGTAGGCGGCGTCGGCGCGGCAATCGGTATTTTCCTCGCAGACGTGATCTACGGTCATCACGACGCCCTCCTAAGTTTCCTAGTTGGGGTTCCATCAAATTTCATTGGATTTTTCGTCATCGGCTGGCTAACTCGGAGGAGTTATCGAGGAATAGCAAAACGCCTTCTCGTCACCGCCAGTCTGGTCGTTCAGCCAGTCTATGCATTGGCATTGGCTTATGGTCTGTATGTGCTTCTTGGAGCCGCCAGTCTTGGCTCACCCAACTCTTACCTGGGATTAGCGGGATTATTCGTCGTATTTGTCTTACTTGCCTTATTCCTCCTTCGCAACAAATGGGCTGATTTTGAAGTTGCAGCGTCGATCGGCCTTGCGATTGGGACTGGGATCATTGGAGTAGGAATTGTTGTGTACAGCGCGATTTTCGGTCTACCTTTAGCCGTTGGGCTTGGCACGAAACCGCTGAGTAACATTTTCGTCTACGTCGTGGCGTCATCAAATTATTTTTCGGAGATTCCTTTCATGGTCATACTTACGCCACCTGTTGTGGCGGCATGTCGGGCAGCCTTTCCGAGTTTGCGCGGCCTCGTTCCTAACCCGCCAAAGAAATAGCGGGCTCTAATCATTGCCAGCCTCCGAAGCAACCTGCCCGGCTGGCATTTCGAGTTTCTTCGAAGTATGTGAAACGGACTACGCCGGGAACTTGATCATTGATCCCGCTCGAATTGGTGCCAGGGGCGGAGGCTTCGCAATCTCCAACGGAGTAACGTCGAAGGTAGCGACTAGAAAGGCCTCGAAGTCCCGGGTCAACATCCGTATCAATTCAAAACCTGCACCAGAGGCACAAACCACTCGATGGGCCATTAATGAAATCCTGAGAACAGGAGGAGCCTTCGTGGAGGTTCATGTGGATTTGAGGCTCAGAGTACCAATCGGGGCCGGTTTCGGAACTAGTGCTGCAGGCACTTTAGCAAGCTGCTTAGCCTT
>Ga0208819_1000541_pt1 | contig 26561 bp, 32 predicted proteins | sample June2015DPH_11_1_3_FD_184707 | JGI IMG/M metagenome (GOLD analysis project Ga0208819, IMG submission 184707) | Peatland microbial communities from SPRUCE experiment site at the Marcell Experimental Forest, Minnesota, USA - June2015DPH_11_150... | ecosystem: Environmental > Terrestrial > Soil >...
TAGAAGTTCCAACGGTCTGCTCGTAACCATATTCCTCCTACAATCATTACGCTCGGGTAATTAGTCCGAGGATGCTATCAACTATTGCGACTCCAAAGGAAGCAGTGTCAGATTCACCTGAACCTGAGTAGAACCGCCCGAAAGGTTGGTCACTGCGATGTACAGGTTCGTCGTCTGGGGCGTGTTCGAATTTGCCCCCACCCGATTCTGCCAATTCCAAATATAAGGGGCCGTGTCTAGTACCAAATCCGTAATCAGATTATTTCCAAGTTCAGCAGCCAATGGCGCATATTTTGGTCGGCTAGCATCCGCTGCCATGGCAATCGAACTGCCATATATCCGAATTTCACACGGCCCTGTAGCAGTACACGTAATCAGTTGAAAGGATTTCGCCGTAAGATTCAACACCCCATAACTGGTATTTCCAGAATTCAACAAGGGTGTCACATACGTTATAGTTTGAGCCTTCAAACTCGTGGGCGCGCTTGTACTAGCGCCCGATGACGGTGCACTTACGACCGTAGTATTATTTACTGTAGACCCACTCCCAGAACCCGTAACGGTAGACGGAAGAGGAAGAAGTCTACGACGAGGGACGTTTGCATCCCCATCATTAAACTGGCGTAATGTATCCGGCCCTGCTGCTGTCGGTGGGATCGGGCTTCTAATCCACGGATTGACTTTGAAACTATTAGTCTGGCCCGGTACTGTTACCGGCGTGAGAGCCAACGGGGGTACCGCAGGGACAAACCCCGCTGGGCTATCTTTTCTGAGCGTATCTGATAAAGCTGGCATTATTGCTCCACCTCATAGGCTCCCCACAATGAGAAGCTCTGTAATTCATTGGGGGCGTTCTCTGATGGCCATTGCACCATTAACTGAAGATGTCTGCAATAAGCTGCTTCGTCAGGATCATCCGACAGATAGAATCTCTGTGAAAGAATCGACTTGCTTGGCTTCAATGTCGGCGGGTCATATTCCCACTTCTTGAGAATGTCGAACGATCCCTTATAGTACGGAAGGGCTTCATCTACAAGCAAGCCGATTACCATAGGAGAACCAACGTTTACGGAATCAGTAGTAATGAATCCAACCTTGGCCACTTGTCCGGGCAGCGCGAGTATGTACGATCCGAATACTGCATATGCAGGGTACGGAACGCCTACAGAACTGAGCGATACTTCATCAGTATTAGCATTCAAATACCGATACAGTATGTTTCCGGCATTCGATCCTATCAAAAGGTTGTGTACGCCCGGAGATGTTTGAACCGATGCAATCGCACCTATTCCGCCTTGGATAGTAGAAAACGGACTCCAGCATATCCCACTTTCGGGAGATGGCGTGTTAATCAGTTTATACCAACCAAATTGGCCGTCACCGACGAACCATCCTTGATCTTCACCATTAGTATACCATGCGACATATACTTTTGTAGTATCCCAAGAGGTGCCCGGTTTCCCGTTATTCTGGCGGAATTGATCGCCAATGGGATAGCCGACATAGCTAAGTCCCGCGCTGGGGTCTAGGATTACGAACTGTTTATCGGTCGTAAAGAATCCAATCAACGTCCCATCGATGTCCAGTGCGTTGTAATTCGCCAACCCAACACCCTGTAAATATGGAACCGCAGGGAGGATTGGGGAATTAGTCGTCCCGTTTCCTCCGATTATGTATATATCCGAGATCGTCAAAACTAGTATACCTATGGAGAGTGGGACGAGCCGGACTACACGAGACGGTAGTACATCACTGCTCAGAGGACCCGTACCTGTGCCGTTTCCTGACGGACTGGATGATCCAGACGTATAGTATACAGTATTCCCAATGCTATAAAATCCTCTACCTAAATGGTAGGTCAGATTGGCAACGCCGGGAAGCGGTGGAGTATTCTCGCCCGCCTGTGCACCTTCGATCAATTCATCGAGATCGATATCGGGGGTTGTGTCGATATACCCATTCTGGATATATTGCGTAAGTGGAACCGTCCAATATGAGTTCCCGAGACCCGGAATGAGTAGCGGGATAGACCCGCCATCCGTAGACCTAAATATCGCCACGTAATCTGCCTGTGGATCAATTACCGCAGGAAGACCCGATCCCGCTGGAATTGTAATATTACCATTCGTAATCGGTCCTGTACCGAGACTGACCGGACTTACGTTGGATACGGTGTTGTCGAGCGTGTTTACGAGCGCAATCCAGTACAGCCATCCTTGCGCGGATGTCGCGGAAATCTCGCCTAACCCCGGAGTAATTGGGGGAATTGAGCCTAGATTAAGCCATTGCAACGGCATCTGATCGGCGGTAAGACTACCTTTAAGTGTTTGCCATGTTGGAGGAGTAGCGCCCGAAACTCCAGTTTCATACGACATCTCTTCGTTACTATTAGAGTCGATTACTGTCACGTCAGGTAGAGTCACTGGAGTGAGATTCTGGACCGCAAAATCTGTCACAGGCCCGAGATTGTACCATTTCAACTGATCCCCGTTAACCGGCCCTGAACTAGAAACTGCCCCTATTAAAGATGCAGGAGAAGGGTTAGGAGACGCATTGTCATCAAGGACGCCCGGATACGTAAACTGCGGGGCAGAAAGAAGATTCCATGATGCGCTTCCAAACGTAGGCGGATTCGTAACCGTTTCGAACCATGGCTGCGTCGTAGCAGATTCTGGAACAATCTGAGAACCATTCGCCGTAACTATAAATGCGTTACGCGGATGAGCTTCACTTCCGTATGCACGAGCATAGTCGAACTCAATGCCGTATACGCCTGCGGTCGGAAAGTTAATCAAAGCGGTATAGCTACAAAAGTATTCATTGCCGGGACCGTTTACTCCCGCAAGAATTGGATATCCATTCCATGCGGTAAGTGTTCTTGTTCCCATGTGCGCGAGATTGGATTCCCCATTCTGTTGAGAACCAGAAGAAGGAGTCTGTGTAAAGCTGACTAACGTCGCTCCCGATGCGGCATCCACTCCAAAGTAGCATGTGCTATTCGCCGTATAATTGAATGCGACAGTCATATTGTCAACAGGAATTCGTATCTTTCCATATTGGCAAAATTCAAACCCTGCCGATTGACTAGGCATACCAGGCCAAGGTTCAGTCTGTGTCGCTGCGTTAACCTCTCCCGCACTATTCATCGTGGGAACTTGCATAGGGGTCTGAAGCCCATTAGTCGAGAAATAGTCCCAGAGTATAGATGTAATCCCTGTTGCAGAAGCCGTAGGTATCGCAGGAGTCGATGTCCCATACAATACAGGAGCGCCAACTGTACCACTGTAATTCAGATCGAATGCGCCTGCGTGCGTACCGTCATCACTTACTTGGGAATTGGAGTGATTAAAGAATTGACACGTCCATCCGATATGGCCTGTTGTACCCCCGCCATACGTACATGAGATCGGAACGTTAATGTTATTCGCGGGAATGTTCTTTTGGAGCATGAACAGATTGCCCGCTGCAATTACGAATTGGCCTGTATACCAATCGGGTAGAAATGCACCGTCTTCAGGCGTTGCCGTCGGCCATGGATACGCACCTGAGTACGTGCCTTCTTTTACAGCTGTATGAGCCGCCCAAGTATCTTGTGAGGCTAGTACCGTTCCGACGTTCTTGAATACCGCAGTACCGCTGGTAACCGGTTGCCCGAGTGCAGGAGTAGGATATGCCAGAAATGGCGCAGCAGTCGATCCAGTAGTACCCGCAGTTGTAACCTGCCAGATGTTATTGTTGCTGTCGATGAACACACCGGGGGCGGAATAGTATGTATTCGCCCGCCATCCGACGGTAGTCGAGTTTATGTCCGAAGTCGTAACAGGAGCGTTCGGTGCGGCAATTCCCCAATTCTCAACAGTAGAGCCTCTGTTTATCCAGAGCACATTCCCATCAAGAACCAAATTCCCGCCATTCGTAACCGAAGCACCATAAAGTGAATTCGTAACGGAAACGTAACTTGTTCCCCACATCGGCTGTGTGCTTCCAGTCTCGGCGACTATAGGAGTCGTTCCGATTTGCTGAATCCATCCTGTATCCGCTGCGGATGAATAATCTGCATGATGTACAGCGGCAGTAAACGTCCATGTTCCTGAACCCGCTACATATGGAGTTTGGGCCGTAACAATAAGCCCATTCAGCCAAGTCTCGGTCGAGAGCCCCCAAAGCATGAAGGACGAACCCAGACCCGAGGCTTTCAAAGGATAGCTGGTAGTGTCAGCATTCGGAGCAGCCATGTTGATGGTAAGCGTAAGCACATTGGACGCTACCGCGACGTTTGTAATAGTACCGGCTGCAATACCGATGAGCTGCTGAATCTGTTGAGTGTTCGAAGTCGGAGAAGTCGTTCCCGTCAGCATATACGTAGTGAAGAACGGATACGTTCCCGCGAGCCCATTTGATCCTTGAAACTGGAAATTCGGTGCCCATTCGATTAGGGACTGTAGCCACTTCTTGTTATCTACGCCATTCGAGAAATACAATTCATTCCCGATGGCTTGCATGTATGTCTGGCCAGTGACCGCCGCGTCAGTAAATACATTCTGTTTTACACCGTTCAGGGATGCACTAAGCGATCCCTGCTCGGCGACCATGGTAAAAATCTCTTCGAGAATAAGACCGAAGGCATCTGCGGCAGCTTTATTTACCGGAAACTCGTAGAAGGATTGAATGCCTGTATACGTATTGGTATCGAACGATGTAGTACCCGGTCTACGGATTAAAGTAAGCCGATTGGAAACTTCGACATTCGACCCGGCGATCATTACGTCACCGTACGATAGCTTATAGAACTGCTCGTACATGCTGGGAAGAGAACCGCGCAACGGCGAACGATTGGTATACAACCCCGAGAAGATTCTCCCAGTATAGATCGCGGCATACTTTGGTTGTTTCTGCGGTTGACCACCCGCGCCTTGAATCTGTGACATGCTACTCCTTACGGCGTCGTATCCTCTAGATACATGTATTCTGTGATGAACGTGCTGACCATCGTGTTACCAGTAACCGGGACATTTGCATTATTACAAAACCACATCTGCTGAGTACTCGTCGGAATGCCGGTAGTAATGGTCTTAGTCCCAAGCACTACTCCATCGATTATAGGAGTCAACACCCCACCGGACAAGGTAAACTCCAAAGTATGTCGAACTCCACTACCTACGGGTATGAGGGTATCGACTGGCGTTGGACTACCATTAACATCCGCTATGAGCAAAAAATTGCCGGGGCCAGCGACGGTAACGTTGATGATAAATCCGATACAATCTGTACCCGGATACAGAATATCCCCAATAGACCCTCCCCAAACATTGACAGTACCGATAAACCACATACCATAACCTGAAGTCACGGTTACCTGAGCCGTAGTCTTGAACTTCAACCCATGAGCAGGGAGAGCCCATGAAAATGACGGTTCTTGCAAGTACGAAAGACTGTTATTAGTTGCATTAAATCTACAACCCCATCCGTTACTGGCGCTCGGAGAAATTAATGTTGCAGCATTGTTAGCACTATAACCTATACTCTGGACGGGGATCGAATTCATGAAAGGGGGTACTATTGAACTCGGGCATACCTGAAAAAAATGAAATACGGATACATCTGGTGACGGGAGTGATGCGGGAGCCAAAGGTGCAGTATTGTTTACTTTAACATCCCCTGATCCATCCTGAGTAATATGTATATTCGTCCCATCTACAAGATTCAAAAGTGCTTGATCACCATTAAGGATACTATTGGTCTTTAGGGTAGGCCCGCTAGGTATAGATGCCGAGGCTGAAACTCTCCCACCTCCATTATCTGTAAATGTTACGTTGCCCGTATTTACCAAATCAAGGACCGTAGATGAACTCAGCGGAGACCCCTCTACTTCCACCCCAATTCCCGCTTGAAGTGATGGAAACCAACTAATTACCTGATTCGGAACCCATGTACCTAGATCAAACGTTCCCGTACCTTCAATTTGCTGGTTATTAGGCCCGAAGGCGATTTGACCTTCAGAAGTATACCCGGTCACCGTGTAATAGCTGTTTATAGGTAACATTACATCATTACCCCACACAAATATTCCCGGTGAGGAAACTACATCTCCAAAAGCATCAAGAGGAACAGTGATAGTAATTCCCGCACAAATTTGGAAATCATTTACTGATTCATCATTATTAAGTACCATCTTTAGATAACCATCGCTAAGGAGGTTACCTTGGCTATCTTGGAAGTGTCCACCTGTCAACTGTACCATTGCACTCATAATTTTCCTATGGGGTCAATACGACCAAATCCTCTTCGTACGCTAACTGTCCATCTGCGGTATATGCCCGTACCCTATACGTAGTATCGGGAGATATGGCATCTGAAGTCATCTGGTCACTCGGCCAAAGAAAACCTACAAGATTCCCGTTTACGTCTAGTGTGAAACTCGTAAGAATGCCCGCACTAATCTGCTGTCCATTTATCGTCATGGCATCAGTATTCAATCGAAAGGTAACCGTACCATATGACAAGGGATTGCCGGATGCATCTTGAAAATTGTATAGGACTGGAATTTTCGAAGAAACGTATGTATATCCATTCGTAAGGGTTGCCGTACCTGCTGATTCCTGTACGATTACATTTACGGTCTCTGGAAAGTGTACTGGCGTTACGCACGTAATCTCTGTCAGAGAGACGACTACCACATCAGTTGCGGCAACGCCGCCAAAAGATACAATAACCCCGGATGTAAAATTTGTTCCCGTAATCGTTACTGAAGCTCCGCCTGAAGACGGCCCACTGTTTGATACTATGCTAGTAATCGTAGGCACAGGATTCGGAGTATGAAACGCTACAGCTACACAGGACCAATAAGGTGATCCACCCGGTCCATCAGACGATACACCAAATAACGTAGGAATACTACCCGCCGCTTGGCTCAATATGTATTGAATCGTATATCCCGTATATCCAGAACCCGGAGCGAAATAAGACCCATCAGCCGTATATGAAGCGACGAGGATAAAATCTGTAGCACTTGTTACTAGATTTGCAGTATGAGCGGACGGAGTTCCTGTACCCGTCCCTGTCGCGCTAGTGTCTACCGTCCCCGCAAGTCCAGTCATTTCGTATAATTCTATTTGAACGGCAAGGGTATTACAAGTAGTCGGTGCTGTCGTGACAGTGACCGAAGTATGTGTAGTCGTCGCAAGAGCGGGGGCGTTCGCGCAAACATAGATCGCTACTGCACTTCCATAGGTCTTAATACCAGTAAATACACCCTCATTACCAATTCCGTTGATCAAGGTCCATGTCAATCCGGGGGTAGTAGGCGTATTTATCGTCGGTATAGGGACTGCACCAGTGTTTAGTAAATCTCTTACTGAAACTACGCAGATGAGGGTATTATCTAAAAGTGTTGAACTAGAAAATGGACTGCTGGAGTTATCAAGTGTCGCACTACTAACGCTACTGAAACTATGAAATGCGCCGGAAGTTTGGCGTATAACTGGTATACTCATTTGACCTCACCATTAAACTCCTGCGACGGCGGCAAAGCGACCGAGTTCATCTTTCTGGCGCAACTTGCGGTGATCTATAAAAACGAAGGAATCATCTGTCATTCGGGCTTGCGGCAATTCTCTATTCACCGCTCGTTTGATCCAATTACAATTGGCACAAAGCAGTTGATAGATTTCGCCCGGAACTGTCTTCAAAACAGTATCGAGCAATCGAGAACCTTCCGCCCCTTTAACTCTTCGACATTGTGCCCCATCTCCCATCACGTGGTCGATTTGTAGACACCGGGTATCCTTACAACCTCGGGAACCATCTGCATTAAAGGAAGTACAATCCTGGTCGGAACACCGTCCTCCGAGATACTCAATTACGGCTTCTCGCTTCGCCTGATACTTTAGATAAGCATTGTCTTTCTTGTAAACCCTTCGCCTGAACTTTTCATCGGTAGCGTACCTCTCTCGTTTCTTTTCATTCAATTTTGAAAGATACACTTTACGGGCTTCCGCAGGGAGCGATTCCAACCATTTATTATTGCTCATTAGGTTTGCCTCGCTTGTATTCCTTGTTGGGTCCACATCGTCTGTTGTCCTGTTAAATTGTTCCACCCATTTAGAAAAATGTTCCGTTCCTCTTCGGTAAGTCCTTCCGCCCTAGCGAGTAGCCCTGCGGTAAACTTCTGGTTTGCAATCTGGAATCTATTGTCATCCGCGAACATCCAGATTAGAGCGAGGAAGCCCCACGAATAAATGTACTGCATGAAGTCCGGCATCGGAGCCCATGTCTGGTTCAGACTAGTGATCTCCGGGGCCGCATTCATTACGTGTAATGATACAGGGAAGTTGGCCGACGGAGAAGGCATTACACGGAAGGTAACATTCCCGTTACCATCTTCCACCTCCGGGCCGATATACATTGGTCGGGCCTGAATGGAATCGAGGGCAAGATTATTCTCTACCTTCAACTCAATCCACTTTGCAGGCGTCTTCGTAATATCAAGAACAGACGCATGCTCAATGTGCGAAAAGTTCGGTACGGGGACTACATAATCCTGCGCTGTAGCCATTGTCAATACGGGCGTGCCTGTAGCGGCAGTAGGGCTTAGATTTACGAAGTCTACATTTGCTGTAATCTGCGTGGGAGATGTAACAAGATTTACAAGCAATTGACCGTTCAGGAATGCCGTCGCCCCGGTGAGTCCGCCTACTAGAATCAAATTACCTAGAGCGAAAGAGTTTACCGAAGGGATTGTTACAACGCCATTCGTAATAGAGATGTTGCCAGCTATAGGAGCCGAATAAGGGGTCGAAGAGGTATTGAAGGATACTTCCTGCACGTTCCACCACCAAACAAACGGCGGGCCGAGTATGGTCTGCATCACCACATTCGCAATAGTTTTAGCAGGTTCGAGGGAGTTACCAATTCCAGAATTACGGTTGAAACTAAATCGTTTCGCCCATTCTACTGTATCCATGATCTTTACGGTTGATAATGCCATTGGAGATTCCTTCTAAAAACTTAATCAGATCAGTCTTGTTGTACTTCACAAGATACTGAATGACTTTGATGATATGTGGCTCTAACTTTCCCAGAGCCGTGTTGCATGTCGCACACAAGATTCCACGATGTGTACCGGGCTTATCATGTTCATGGTCAGTGTGCCAAACATCGTTGAAGCCCTTACCCCACTTCAATCCAGTGCGTCCACAGATATCACAAGCATTTCCTTGTGCCACTAATTCAGCATCTCGTTCTGCGAGCGTCCAACCATATAAAGTCACGCATTGGCGTTCATTCTTTCGCAAGTTGTGGGCGGCGGGATCAAGGGCACGAGCTTTATTCGCCCTATCCCGAGCGCATTGCTTACAAAAACGAAAACTCACTTTGTCGTTAGAAAAATGACCCGTGTTTTCAGGGGTATACTCGTGACCATTGCCGCAATGTGTGTTCATAGTTTCTCCTATTTAATAATACCATTAAGGAGAACCTATTGTCAAGAAAATTATGAACTGAACCCAAACAAAAGTTTCTTTGCTAAAGCCAATAACCCAAAAGAACCTGTAAACTCTTGATTTGAAAGGAGATAGCTCCAGGGACCATATGGGGCCGCCGGACTTATCGGGTTATATGAGTATCCAGTATCCATCACATTTGAACCAGGCACGAATCCCCAATCGTCCTCTTGGTTCGCTCCAAAGCGTACAGCGTTCTGCAATGCCTTCTGCCAGATTTCCCATTCGGTCTGGAATTTGGCACGCACCTTCTGGTCTGGGTTGCGCCTATAGCACTGCGCGAAGAATCCTTGCTTGAAGAAACTATAAAAGTCGTCCGGCACGGGGTCTAAGTATTGCTGTAACGAAGTGAAAAACGGAACTTTCGCTTGAGCGACAGGCTGAATCAGCCATTCTGGGCCGGTCTCCGCGACCAACGGGCTTACGCGGAATCCTTGTCCCTTGGGATTGATTGCAATCCATTGCACGGTTCCATCCATGACCGTAGTGGCTATTGCAGTCGGATTTTGCACGGTAGGATATACCGGATTCAGATTTGTAAGGAACGGGTTCGTAGGCCCGCACGTCAACACTTGGGAAGGATTATTTATCGGAGCGAGGTTATTTACTGTCCAGAGATTTCCGAATGCATCATGTATACTCGTAGAAGGCGCGAAAGGTTGCATTGCAGAAAGCCCAACGGGATTGAAATACTGCATTCCGGGTCCGGGGTTAAAGTTTCCCGTCGGATTGACTTGAGCGGGTAAACCCCACATGCCTGATTGCATCGTATCATTCTGCATCCAGCAAATACGAGCATCATTGTTATTGGACAGGTTGAAGGTAATAAGAAGATCGCGTTTCACCATTACCGGATACACAGGTTTTGGATATTGCGTACAGGAATAGTTCACTGCTGAGCAACTTTCTAACCAGCCGAGCAATACCACATTTGGAACAAAATAATCCTGTTGCCAACTGTTTAGAAAGAAGTTTTGAACACCACCCCCAGTCGGGTCATTCCCCGTTGCATATGGCGAGAAGAGTCGGTTCCACTTCCAGTTAAACGGTTCCCCATTAGGCCCGCCGCAAAGCATCGCTTGCATTACATCATTAGCAATCGAAAGGGCAGGGGCGTCAGAGAATCCGCCCGTAGGGAGAGCAGGTGCCAAATCGGAGAATGCCCTTGCGTCGTCCACGAGGTCTTGCAATTTTATGGAGGATGAGCCTATATAATTACCCTTTACTTTCCCAGCGAACAGCGGCTGCTTTCTTTCCCGACTCTCTATAGGAGTCTAACTGTTCTTGTGTTACATTCTTCCAACGCAACTGAACGGCGTTGAGCAATTCCTCTTCAGTCAGATAGCCCCCGACGAACTGTTCAAAGATGAGCCGAGCGTCGGCAGTGGGAGCGAGGCCCTCCAAGCGGAGATCCGCGACAGCGTTTTCCACCGCTTCGCGACGAAGAAGACTCTCAGAAACCGCTATTGCCTTCAACTTCCAATTTCGACAAATTATAGGTCGTTTCTCTTTGTTGGCATCTAGCCAACGTTTCTTTGATTCTTTTGATGGTTGTCCCATATTCAATTCCTTTCCATATAAAAGAAAATGAAGGGCGAGAATATATGGTTCCCGCCCTAGTCGAGTGTTCCCTCGCCAGGGCAAAACGGCACTCTGCCGCAATTTGTGTTATCGAGATGAGGGTCGCGGCTTTCGAGTCTTTTCAAGTTCATCAACTCGCGCCACAAACACAGGGTTCGTTTTGAGATGCACTAAATATTCATCGGACGAATAGGCATCTACATCAGCAAGCGTGAGAGCCGCGACTTGATCCGCTGATAGCGGTAACTTTCGCTGCTCCGACTGTGCTTGCCTGTTGGCTAGTTCCTGACGATATGCTTGGGCTTCTTTTTGGCTCATGGTTACCTCAGGGTCGTATTCTTCACATGGGTTCTGTAATCCTGAGTAGCGTCAACCCACTGCTCAGATGAATCATCCCATTTCGTGAACTTACAAATTACCGAAGCCGACGGGCTATTGTTCGTTTCGAACTGCATAGCCTTGATGTACTCTTGCTGGGCTTTTTCGAAACGCTCTTGTGAGAACTTGCCGTCTTTTGGTGCAACACACTTGCCCTTTTCGTTGAAATAGAAATTATCTTTCACCGGGGGCAACCACGTTTTACCACACCGCAGGCACCGAATCCACATATCACCATTGATCATCTGGTGCTTGATTACTGCATACTGTGATCCGTTACCACCTGTATGCAACACATGAAGGTCACGCTCGGAAACAACTCCACCCTTCCGGTGAGTGCATGCGTTCTGCTTGGCTTCATCAGAAGCCCGCTGTTGGGCGAAAGTACGACCTTGCTGCTCGCGGTCCTGCTTACGCTGCTTGGCTTTGGTCTCTCGGTCCCCAAGGCGTCCCCTCAGGTCTTCGAGATTCAGTTCACGCTCTTTCTTCTGCAATTCGAGATCGGCAAGTTGTGCCCGCTTGATCTGCAATTCAATTAAAGCAATCTCTTCGGCGGCATTTTTCGGTGCCGTCATTACTTCTTGTTTCTTGTCTTCCATACTCCTCCTTAAATTACTGCTCACGATTGCGGTGACTATGCAAGATCGTGTTGTATCGTTCAGCGCACGGTAACAACGCCGGACCAAAAACTTTATGTGCAAGTTCTTCAGTGAGAATGTTCTTTAGGATCAACTGTAATAGTACAGTGCGCCAGCCTCGATACTTCTCTGCGAGCGGTGCGCCGTGATCGTCAAAACCCATCACCGTATACTCGGGCATGTAGCCGTTCTGCACCCAACACGCCATCTCGGGCTTTTTCATCCCTAAACTATCCGAGTACAACAGCACTAACTTGTCCGGGTGCGGGTGATCCCGGTAATACACTTTCAGATGGCATTCATCGCGGAGTTTTGTAATCAACTCCGCATGGTTCATGATGCGACCGAATCGCATCTGAATCTCTTTGTACTCCTCTGGGGTACACCATTGATATTCCTTGGCGACCTCATTGGAATATTCTTTCTGTTTAGCCAATTCTTCCTTGGCCTGATTGCTGCTGTCGTCATGCCGATGCGTACTGTATTCAGCTACAGCCGCCGCCAACTCGGGCGTCATCTCATCTTGGAGATCGTACGTTTCCCAAGGTGCCCGAGAATCTAACCTTGTGCCCTGACTCTTTTGTATCTGTTCGGGTGTTGGTTCCATGCTATCACTCCTCCTTAGTTTGGCTCATCCGGCGAAATGAACGTCTGCCTTGGAGGAGCTTTAGCACTTCGATGTCGTATATTAGTACATAACTAGGGGATCAGCCCAGCCTGCCTCTAACGCTTTCAGCCCGTGTTAACCCAGACCTTCCACTGTTTCTATAGCAGATGCTAATCCAGCTTCTGCGGTAGAATCAATCGTTTCATCAAAACTTTCTTGACACATACTTCTAAATTCTTCGTCATTCTGATGTTGAATATGCTTCAACCGTCGCAAATCGCTATTCACCCTCCTCAATCGTGCGATAGTCTCTCGATGCAGTTTGATGCTCTGTTCGAGCGTGATAATGTGCTCGGCCATTGCATCAACTATTGATTGGCTGTAAAACTGTGGTTCTTTCATATCCTCCTCCAAGGAAAGAGTAGGGCTGTACCACCTATACAGCCCACTCAATTTTCACGCTGCGGTCAAACCATATCTACGCCGAATACTCGCAGAATAAGATTTCATTTTGGCAGCTTCTGGGTTTTTTATAGCTCGCTCTTGTTGCCAAGCCCTTTGATACTCCCTACTTTTTTCTAAGTTGTCATAATATCGCTTTTTAGAACGCTCATTAATAGCGATACGTTTTTCTTCAGATGTATGATATTTCAAGGGTGTAGACATATTCTCCTTTCAAAAAGAATTGGGGCGTGTTGAAAGGCACGCCCCGCCTATCGTTCATGAGGCGACAGGTTAATAGACTTCAGGCAACGACTGTCACAAGCACCTGACAGTACACCATCATAACGGGGTCGCCGCTATTCTGTGTCGGTTCTGGGTCAAGTGAGCTAGATGCAAAGTCACAAAATGGAAATTGCACCTCAATAACTGCCTGGCCGACAGCCAGACCAGTGATCAGACCTGTGGCGCTGACCGAGGCAACGTTGGCATTGTAACCTGCGAACGGCGACGGCTTATACCATGCGGGCGAATCTGCCTGCGGATCATTGTAACTCTTGTACACTGGCGAGCCTACCCAAGAGACGTACGTAACATCGTGCACATCTTTCAGGACAGTCGTCAATTGACAAGTGTCGGAATACACAGTTCCACCGTACGTCTTGCCTCCAAGAGACAGAGTCAGAGCATACTGGGCATTTGCGCCCACAGGCTTGCTGGAACTGGCGACTGCGCCGTAGCCCTGCCCGTTTAGACCACGAGTGTCATTGGCGGTAGCTTCGGTAGCGACGGTCAATCCGCCGCTGGCGCAGTTAGTGATGTTGGTGCCGGTGACTTGGACGTATGCTGCAACGCCCAGACCATCGGTCGGATTGTGTTGAGGATTTGGATTGCTCATTGAATTTTCCTTTCAGAATTTGTAGCGGTCGCCAGAACAAATCTTACTTATATGCGACTGATGAACCTTGAATCGCAAGGCGAGATCGCAAACTCGAACTCCACCCTGTCGCAATCTCCGAATCTCAGAGACTTGCGTTTCAGATAAAGTACGATGCGAATTACATTGTCGAATCCTTGCATCTAGGGAATGCTTTTTCCCATTCCATGGATTGAATTGTGACACCCTTAATCGGGCATTGTCACTCATCTTTCGGAGAGCTAATTCTGTATGCTTATATCCTGATGAACCGTCCCCACCATCTGTGAGATTCCTTAAATATCCCATCCCAAGGTCTTTACGACCATAGTAAGAGATCAGAAAAGTTTCTGCAAATAGTGCGTCTTGTTCAGATACAAACTCTTGGATTAACACCCGTGACGCATCATTCGGCGGTTTAGCGCCTTTTCGTCCATGTCGCCAAAAGGCACGGTTTCCCGTACCCTTACCGACATAGTATGGTGTACCGTCTTCACGGAGCCATAGATAAGTGTAGAACATAATTCTCCTTAAAGAATTGGGAAGGATGTTAAGGCACCCTTCCCGCCACAGGATCATGACTTCCTGTAGTATCTTGTTCTGGCTTAAGCCATCAATTCAATTAGCTAATAGCTGCAATTTGTTACTCGCCTTTCGGCGGGATGAGCCATTTCTGCTCATCTCTCATGGTTGTATTCCCATGAGATCAGACTATCGCATCACCTTTCGGCGTTCTCTCGCTTAGTCGTTCAGGCTGCTTTCGCTTGCCCCTTGTTGGCATTTCAGCGTTCAAGTCAATCAGAGAGAATTTAAGCGGCTCCATTGTATTAAAGCCGCATCGATTTGACGCATCATTTACAAATCGATAAAATCCGCATGCGTTAAGATTCCTAGCTCACTGCACTTGCAGCGTCGAGAAGTCTCATACGGATCGTAGTATCGGGTCCAAGGCTCGTCGTGAAGTGCACACGATAGCTCGTCCATCCGGGGATCAACCCTTCAGGATCGGCAACAGTCGGCTCTGCGTTCTGCACGATGTTGCACTCGATGTTACGCCACTCACCGTTGCCATAGCCCACATCACCCTTCGCTCCAAGGTTGACGGAGAAGATACCGTCGCGCCCGAAGATATAGGTGCGGAGTGCGACCAGTCCAGAGTACCCACCGTAGTTCTGGGTCTGGGTGACGAGGTTCGTCTGGAAGAACTGAACGCCGGTAGACGGCAGTTCAATGACTTCAGTCAGATCGACCGAAACGAGACTTTCCATCTTCAACTGGCCCACCGGAGTGTGCTTCAGAATGTCGATGGGAGAATCGTTGCTGTTGTCAGCAATCACATCGCCCAAAGCGAACGGGTGTATGTATTTGTGTTTAGGCTAAATTAGACAGAACACATATGCCCCATTTCATCATGCAAATACTCTTTGCATCTAGGGCAATGATCTATATCTAAACCCTGATTCACATCAGGTGCACTCTCACAGTCGCCTGTGAGATCAGACTCTATCTTCACTTCCAGATCTTCGGAAGCGCTTGACGTATTAGTCGTTACAGATTTTTGATGGTGCAAAAGTTTCATCTCCTGATACATTTTTTCTCGCAAGTCAGGATTTTCTACTTTATGCAATCGAACAAACTTCAAGAGCAATTTTGCTTGTTCCCGTTTTTCTAATAGATACGGGAGTATCGCGAGCAAAAACTTCTCTCGGGATTCATTCGAATTCAATACCCATTTGTAGCAAATCTTGTTCGCACGTCTGTCACTGCAATAGTAAGTGCCGCCTACGACTTCAACCAACATTTTAAGCAACGGCAAATAGGTATTCGTCACACCCAGATTAGCGGTGTAGTGGAAACAATTAGTTTTGCTATTTTCGGGCCTTCGTATCTTAGATATCGTAAGGTGTCCCTCGCCATCGATAATTCCAGCGATATAGGCAAACTTCGTTTTTCTCATCAAATCTTTCCTCGGTATTGTCTGCTACTATATTAGTATAACAGAGGTCCACCGATTTAGTCAAGTTTTTTAACGCAGGAGCCATACTAGCAACCCGCACAAGCGGACATTGCCTTTTGGTTAACCCCTGCGAACGTCTTCGTGCCTTCGTCGAACGGACGCACGCTGCGACCCGCCAGCGACTGAACGCTGTTACGAATCTGAGAGAGCGACAGAGCGGTGAAGCTCGAAGTGCCCGAAGCGGCCAGTTCAGTAAGGACACTGGCATCGATGCTGGATGCACCATCAGCGGTTGCACGCACGAGTGCGGACAACGATTCGCCAAGGCGATACGACATTTCGCGGGCAACGTTCTCGACGGTGTTGTCAATGGCAGTCGCCAAACTGAGCGAACTGAAATTGGCGTAGTCAGCATATTCTCCAATCGTGGCAGTGGTCGTAAGAACACTGACAGATAGAGAACTGCCGACAGTACCTTCCGTAGTCTGGGCCACGTTTGCGGCCAACGGAACGTACATGAACCAAACGTGTTTTGGATTTAAGACTTACTGTCCCTTATGTCACCATAAGGTCGCTCTCATTGTCACCAATGAGTTCGGGCTCTATCTTTGTCATTACTTGTGAAGAAGTAATGACATTTAGCGTATTAGTCTCTACAGATTCTTCTCTCTGATTTAGAAGACAGCACTTTTGTACTAACTCCCGACGTTTTTCCTGTTCACCATAACCTAAACGACAGAAGTCCAAAGCGATTTCTGCTTGCTTTCGTTTGATTACGAGGTACGGAAGAATTCCCAAAAGAAACGATTCTCGATTCTTTTTACCGGAAGGATGCCAAACGTATTGAATTTTCTTGGACCAATCAGTGTGTGATCTAGTGTAAAATTTTCCACCAAAATTACCCACCAACCATTTCATCAAATTCATAGACGTGTTGTAAATTATAATTTGCAAAAAGAAAGCGGATTGTCCATCCGGCTGTCGTTCGTGCAAACACACACAACCTTCACCATCAAATATTCCGGCCACATACGGCCATTTACTGCTCATAAGAAGCCTTTCCTCGGTATTGTCTGTTGTCAGATGTTCACCGATTTAGCTAAATTTATTTAGTACGGGACCATCATGTAATCTCGTACTGATTACCTGAATTAACAGGGAGGTCCAAACGTTCTGAACAAGCAACGAATGGGGTTTGCGCCTTCAGGTTCTCACGGAATTTCTTCATTTATATTCCGTTATTGTCAGTATACCACAATACCCTACTCATGTCAACAGCCTGACGTTTACGACAAGAAATCGTAAAACTTTACCGTGGACTGAGGCAGGTTGGCTTGCTGGTTTCCTGCGGGTGAAAAACTCATTGGAGTTTTCCTCAATTATCGACGAGATGTAGGTTTTGGCGGCATTTTTTCCGCCAACTCATTTACATGTTTCGCAAATGCGGGATTCTGTAAATTCTTCCGATATACATCGGAAGGCATTCTGTCGATTTCTGCCATAGTCAATTTTTCTATCACGCCTGTAGGAAGCGTATCAGAACCCATGCTGGATGCTATACGATTATTAAAGCCTGATGGAACTGGACTAGGACGCTTTTCCGTCGGTACACTGACGGACGATTGCGACACAGGAACCTCGCTAATCCGAGCGGGTTCCGGTGCGGGTTCCTGCGATTTCGGAACCTCAACCCCGGGTGCTGGTACTTCCGGCACGGGTGTAACCTCACGCACGATAGGCGATGGAAAAAGCAATCCGGCTTTTTCCATCTCAACTTGGGCATACTCAAAATTCTTGACTGTTGGCTTTAGCCCATTTTTAACCATCCAGTCACAGACCGTTGCTATGTTCTCCTGACACTTGTAGAATTCAGGATGCTGTGCTAGCCACTCTTCTGCATTCTGACGTGCCATGAGTTGATGCGTTTGTAATTGCGTAGTATTTAGAGTATCTCGAAGGACACTCGGCTTTACGCCAACTGCGGATTCCAAAAGTCTATCGCGAGCAGATTCGAACTTCTCGGGGTCATTCAACTCTTGAGAAATAGCAAATCGTTCTTCCGCAGATAGTGGCTTCTCCGCAAAGTTTACAAGCGGCTGAATCTTCTCAATTTCAGGTGCGATCTCATCTTTCGTGCCGCGACCTAACCGATTTTCACGGGAGAGAGTTCGCATCTTGCGAACCAACTCCATATTCTGATCTCTTAACTTCTCGACCAATTCAAGTTCGGTAGTATACAGGATTACCTGCTTGCCACCGAGCGGTCGATTATGCTCATCTACCGGCTGATACTCATACCGCTTTTGTACCGGGGCGAGCGGATCGGGAACTGCCTGAACTACTGGCACTACAGGTGCCACAACTTCAGCAACCGGGGTTTCAGGAACCTCTACTTCTAGAACAACTGGAACTGTGCTCATATACTCCTCCGTATATACTGCTTGTACTCATCGGCGGACATGGCATCCGTCAAATCTATACCTTTCCAGAGTCGATGGACTCTGTGCATCTCTTCCGGCGAAAATTCCGCCGATGTAATCAACTCATTGTCTGGAGTAGGTGTCGCAGGAAATGGGTCTTTATAAACCCGACGACGATATATTAATCGTTCATCATGCTTACCTTTGATACCTTTTTCAGCTAGGACTTTCGCCACCCATCCGTCTTCAGATTTACCAAATATCGGTGCAGCAATTACCATATCCATACTCTGGGGGCTCAACCAATAGCCCGCCCCACCGTGCATGTACTCTAGATAATTTCCACCTACATACGCTCGAACTTTCATACCAACGTAATAGTATTTCTCAAAACCACTTTTTAGAAGCCGATCTAGGCGAACATAGGCATCGTCATCGCACTTGAAAAAATGGGTGTATCCATTTTCCTTTGCCCATTTTATCGCCGCCTGTACCTTAAGCGGCAGACCCATATATGTATCTGGTACTTCTAAAAAGACTTCATCCGGCAATGCTGTGCGATCCCCACCACCATAAAAGAATCGGACATGCTCATCAGACCATGTCTCACGTATTTTTTGTGGGGCGTATATGTTCTTATGGCATGTAATTACTGCGATTAGGAGTTTCAATTAAATTCCTCAATCACTGCGGTTACCGCGTCTTCCACGATATCCTGTCGGCGATTGTTGTAAGCATTGATCGAACACTCTTCTTGAATGCGCTCCATCAATCCTACATAAAACTGTGCTACTGCTTTCGCCAAATAATGATTGGCGCAGACTTCAGCGGAGTTAGCAGGGTTAGTGTTTATCAATTTGAAGTTGAACTTTCGAACTTGATCTTCCATGATCTTCTGTACGATATCGAATCCCCGTTGCTTTACATATGAAGAAAGAATTGCTTTTTCGACATCGTCGAGTTGTAATTCTACATCTAGTCCTTTCAATAGATCATTCTCAATTTTCAGCATTCTCCTCCTAACATCCTTACTGTATTTCGCCGTCCCAAACTTTCTTAAAGATTAGGGTAAGCCAAGCGATTACGCAGAATTCATTCGCCCATTGTCCGAGTTCGATGAGTCCGTCACCTATACTATAAATACCATCTTTGAAGTCAAACACATCCGCAAGGGAATTAAGATGAGTATCCTTCGTCATTACGCAATGGACATCGTCCAGCATATCCGCAGGTAACGTTGTCTGACCTTGTATTCCTCTAAGATCATCCAATTTAACGGGATTCATCATTACAGGGAATCGGTCATGGTTAGAGATTAGAACAGCTTCATTGCTGGCAATACCAAGACCAAGGGATGCCCACGGTGCAAGTAAAACCCAGAGGCAAGAGACACGGAGGAATCTACGAATTTTATTCATACAGCCTTTCCGTACAGGGCATTCATTTTCGTGGTCCGTAGACCCCTGCTCCACGTTACATCACCGTTGGCATCTGGCCTTCTAACCCACCTGTTGAGGGCTCTCCCAGAACCGTCTCGCTAAGCCCTGAGGCTTTTGCAGAGGCGATTACTAGATCACGCTTAATACGATTGTTGGATGACTGATCTTCCAATTCCTGCTTCTGTGCAAACTTGTCATTGCTCTGCTGTTGCGCGGCTTGCGTCCTCTGCGCGGCGATTGCAGCGGGAGAGTTCGCATCCTTTTTATCCTGCATTGCTTTCGGCATCGCCTTGACGATATCCTGTCCGTTCTTCCACTCAGAGGCTTCCATCCACATTTTGAAGACTACGTTGTAATCAATGTACAGACCCATCTCTCCTAATGCTTGGGTAAGCTGTGGGTTGTCAAGGAACTGCGTCAACATAACCATCGACTGAGCCATGGTTCGTTTCGCAGCCATGCTTGCGCCCGCTAGGACTTCGAAGTCCATTTGGGCGTCCCAATACCGCTGCATATCAAGGGCCTGTGTAAGCGGACTGCCGAGCACATCACCCAATATATGGATGATGCTCGCGTCAGACATTTTCGTAAATACCAACTCGTCCACGATATACAGGAACGGTTTGAAGACTTGCTCAATGAAATTATCCAATGGGCCGTCTAATCTTGTCGCACTAGCTGATGCCTGAATTGTAGCACCACCTGAGGTTCGACCCATGGAAGAACGTGGTCCTGCTGAACTGCCTTGAACTAACTGTTGATCTGCGCCAGATGACGATTCCGTCGCCTGCTCAGATTCTTTTAGTGCATTCCAAATGTCACCGGGAACCTTAGGCGTCTCCATTAGAGTGAAAGCCTTGTCCGTTTCCCCATCAACCGTCATGATCTTGCCGACGTTTGTTTTGACCATCTGTGTAAGGTTATTCCCGTCCCTACGTTTTAGGTAAACAGGATTTACGCCATACGAAAGGATTTTCAGGATAGCGTTAATCGTTCCTTGATCTACGCGTTGGTTCTGGCCGACAATAAGGCCGAGCCCCATGCCGAAGAATGCTTTCGGTCGATTCCACCAGTTGGATGAAAGAAATGGAATGCGTTTGAATTCATTGTCTCCGGTATAGATGACTTTCTTATTATCTAACACCCGGATTTTCCGTTTGCTGTCCCAATATTCCAACACCTCCAGTTTTGTGCGGAGTGGGTCTACTGAGTTCGCAACGTTTACATCCTGTGCGTGATGAACCGCACCCTTCATGTAAAGGGTTTGCTCTGTCTGCAAATTGCTGGCGGGAGCCGGGGGTTGAATCCACGCGTCTTTCAAATTCTCGGGGAAAGACCATCCATCCATTACAGATGCATCTTCTTTCGCAGCAAGTAACAATGCCTGCTGGAGATCATATAGTTCATAGAAGTCCATGTAACGAACGTCTACAACCCACTTCGCATCTCGGATATCGGGGACATCTAGTTTCGGGTCCACAAGAACTTTGTCCAGAGGACGATGCTCGAAGAATGGCATCGGGACAGATTTTACAGTTGTCGTGATCTCTGGCGGCTGGTCTAATGAAACGCTTATCGTAGTCTTTTGTCCGTCTGGTCCTACGTCTTCCTTTAGAATAGCGGCTTTGCGCCGGGACGTAACAATTTCAGTCCAGTCGTATCCCCACTTCCAAATTCCCGTTCCTAGGTGAGCCATTGTCTCAAGACCCCATTTTGTTTCGGTCTTGAATTTGCTCTTGTCCAGAATGTACGAAAATAATGCTGTCTTTGCATCAATTATATTCTGATGTTCGCCGGGTCGCGGTCGTAGAATCATCGGCGGGTCATCGTAAAAGAGACCTTTGTACAGTTGTGGAACTACTGAATTCACAATCTTCGCAACAGTAAACCGCTGTATATTCGGTTCGAGGACATAAGTATTGTCGTAAACAGTCATCGGACGCGGTGCTTGAAATAGAAGGTCGGCATCCACCGTTGTTGCTACTAGCACTTAGTAGGATAAGTCATTTCTGCTTATCTCATACGGTTACATTCCCGTATGGTCGGACTATCGCATCACCCATAATTAGGTGCCCGCTCATTTAGTCTCTCAGCGTGCCTTGCGGCTTCGCCCTTGTTGGCATTTCAGCGTTCAAGTCAATTAGAGTAGGTTTTACTGGCGCAATACTCTTGACGCCAGAGCAAATTCCCAAATTTGTTACTGCTTTCGCAGGATCAGACATTTCTGCTGACCTCTCACGGTTGTTATTCCTCGTAAGTTCGGACTATTGCTTCGTCTTTAGACGCCCTCTCACTTAGTCTCTCACGGTGCTTTCGCTTCCGCCTCGTCTCCATTTCAGGGTTCCGAGTCAATCAGAGTGGGTTTTAAAACAGCAGATTTTGTTTACTGTTTCTGGAGAAGAAAATCTCTCGCAGCTTGTGCAGAGCCGACGACCAAAGCTAAATCGGAGGATAATCCTTTTGGATCACCTTGAGTTCCTTTGATATCGCCCGCTGGGGTAAAATTTTCAGCAGTCAGTGGCTTGTGTGCGTTACCGTCCGACTGAATTTTTGCATCAGTCACTTCAGGCATGTGCCTCCCGTTCCTTTTTCGCAGCTCGATATTTTCGGTTTGCTAGAGCTGCCTTACTCGGATTTTCCGACCGTCTCCTGATATTTGATTCGATTACCGCAGGACACGGTATTCCTCTCTTGGACTCACTCAAATGCTTACGATGGTCTAGTGATTTGGGTCGTCCCGTCAAGGCTAAAGCAACGGCTAATTTTTGGTGTTCAGTATTCGTACATCCCTCACGAGTTGCCCCGCCTAGGCCACCTTCCGCCAAATTATAACCAATTTCCAAATCTCTTGAATCAAGAGTTTGAATAAAAAACTTTTCTAAGGCGTTCATTTGCTCTTTATCACAAGGACGAACTAGTGATGAAATCACAAACGCCTCAGGACCATATTTTCGTATGGCACGGTATAGAAGCGGCTTGTCGTTGGTTCTACCGCCAGATATAGCTCGACGACACTGCAAAGCGAGATATGTTGATAGGTCATCTCCTGAATGTTGCCCAATGTAAATCTTGGAATTCACCGTATTTGTGATTGCGTAAATATGCATAATTAACTATACCATATTCCCCAACAGTTGTCAACCATAAATTCCTGCTTCTTCAAATGGATCGCAATACCCCGCCGCCATCACCTGTTCAGCTTGTACTGCCTCTCGCGCTGAAAGATCGGGATTTTCCAACGCAGCATTCAACGCCCTCTGCTTAAAACATTTGGCATATGTCCCTTTACCGTACAAATGGTCATATTGCTGTTGTGCTTGGCTGGAGATGCCGAAATCGGGGCTGGCCGCTTGACGCTTACCTTCCATATCAGCATACCCAGAAAACTGATCTACCAAAATCGACAATGCACTAACGATATCATCATGTGTAGAAGCCGCAGTTCCGAAATTGGATAATTCGGAATACAACTCTTCGAGTCCGACGCATTGATTCGCAAAAAGAAGCCTGTCGTCACCAAGATACCTCAGCACCGGCTTCGCCTTCATATCTTTTGCGTTCTTCTTGTTTCCTTGACCGAGCGGGACGAACTCTATAGGAACACGAACACGTAATTTGTCCATTTCCCGATAAATTTCTTTTCCTAACCATTTCACGCCTACCGAATCTTCGATACACATGCGTGATGGTTTCCATTGGTTTGCGACGGCGGCTATCTTACCCGGCAACTCATATTCATTCCATCGACCGCGTTGGCAATCAATGATGTAAAACCGCCCTCCGTAAATTAAAGATGTCAGAATTACTGTATAGTCCGCCCAACTTTTCGTAGAGTAAGCAGTGTCTATACAGGTAACCACAAATCCCGTCTGCGGCAGTAAATTGGAATTGATCGTTTTCCGATGAAGCAATTCCAACGGAAATTTTACAACGTGGGCCTTGGTCGGGTCGTTGAGGTATTTTACAGCAAATCCTTCTACGTCGTGACACTCGCCCTTTAGAAACTCGTAGGTAAGCTGGCCGGGAACGTTAAACCACAATTCCCAATCAGACTCTACCATTTCGCTCTCAACTTTGCCTGCTTTTACAGCAGCCTGATTCGGCCACCATGCAGGCCGTAAATATACCTTCATCTTTACAGGATCACCATTTTTGACACATTTTTCAATGTGCTTCATGTCCTGTCCGTAGGTATCGTCGGAGTCGTACCATGTCCCGATTTTATCGTAAAATCCGTACGGGACTTTCATGGCTTTATTGATGCTAACCTGCTTGTTGACGTTCTTGATTCGGTCAACCGTCCGGCTATTCTCGTTCGTTACAACGTCATCCAGTTTCATGACGCCGACGTGCCATCCTGACAAGTTCTGGTCAATGGATGCTGCGAACACCGTACATTCCTTGTCAACAAATGCCGACGCAGGAGTTTGAAACTCTTGCTGTGTTCCGTCGTCCTTAGGAATACAATGCTCAGGAAATAGTACCTGAAATAGAAATATTGACCCATCCGGCATCATGCGCGGCTTGATCGACTTCTTCGTGTGATACAGATTCTCAGCGTCAGGATCACTGTCGTCCAACTTGAAATGTCCCTTGATTTCTTTTACGAAATCAACCGCTAGATCGAGCACGCCCGTAAGGATCATGATCGTAATTTCTGGCCAGTTAAGGATGTACTGAATTACGTCCGCCATGTCAATCGACGACTTAAAGCCGCCTCTAGGCACGAGCAATAGTCGCTCTTTCTGGTCGACGTACTGCGTTGCGAACTCCTTGAAAGTAGGAATCAGGGGATTCTTGCGGACGAAAAACTCGTTGCAGATTTCCTCGTGAGTGTTGTGAACCGTTCCATCAATCCAGATGTAAGTCTTATCCGTCGTATCCCTGTACTTTTCCAGCAAATGGCATAGCGCGAATAAATTCGTTTGGGCCATGTACCGATATAGGAGCATGCGGTCTTGTGATGCGGGGTCATCTGTAATAACCCCGTATGCCTTACAAACAGCAATGATTTTCTTCTTGATAGGGTCTGTCAACCGCTCGAAACTCTCGTACGCGTTGTGAGCCATGATGTCGAGGGGCATATCCTTGTGCTGATAATTGGTGTCTGCCTTGTGCTTGTTAAACCATGTTTCTAGTTGATCGACTCTCACGACGCAGTCTCCTCGCTATTCTACTGCACAAAACCCCTCGTCAAGATAAAGAGCAGCATTTCTAAGAATCGTTGGTCGATACTGCGGGTGCTGCTGGTGTTGGCATCGGTGGGGCGGCTGCGGTTAAAGGGGCAGGTGCTCCCTCCGTTGGTGCCGCTTCACCATCATTAGGCGTGCCTGCATGATCCTCAAAATGATTGTGAAGATCAGACATATCATTCGAGACATGAGTCTCATCAGGATGATGAGCGGGATGATGATGCACATGAGTATGAATCAGTTTTCCGTCATGTGCACGAGTAGTACGAATTTCCTTGATATGCTTCGGTGGTGCCTTTTCTTTCTTGCCGGGAATCATATCGAATACATGTGAATCTGCCATATTGTCCTTTGCTGGGATAACCTTTTCTCCCTTGTGTAGCAATGCCAAACCTGTCTTGGGAACGTAATCAGTGCCGTGCTCAAAACTACCCAGCGGCTTTATGTACTGGTCAACAGGGATTCGCTTCTCGGGCGGTTTATCTCCATACTTGGCACCCGGATGAATCTTGTCAACCTTCTGCGGGGGGTTCGCCTTTGGCATGTCAGCAGGACCGCTTACTGCCTTCTCGTATTCTTCCACATTCTGCTTGCGGTTACCTAGGCCCGATTCTTCACGGCTTCCGGCACCCATATTCAAAAGTCTTTTACTTAGATCGAGCTGGTCTGGCATAAATATTCTCCAATTGATTCGCTGGTCCGATTAGATACTTATCCTTCAATTCATTCCACAACTTTCTCGTCCAGAACTCCATTCCGTGATTTGGACTATACGTCGGATAAAATTTTTTGAACAATTTCATTGAGGTTCCAACAGCATGCGGCATCTCGCCAATTGCCCGCAAATACATAAGCACAAGAGAAGCACTACGGCTGTGACCAAAATTGCAAGCGACTAGAACCTTGTCGCCCGCCGCTAATCTCTCATGAATGAAATCTAACCCTTTGAAGATCAATTCTTCTGGAATCATCTCGGGATCATCCAAGTCCAAAATGTTCAAGGCGAGAAGATTCCCCTTGCGAACCCAAAGGTAGTTCTTTCCGGGGGGCGCTCCGGGTGTGCTATAACCTAATATCTCTTTATGTCCACCGGGGCCATACTTCGCTGCACGAAGATAACTCCACCCAGCCCGCCCTTTGGTCTTCTCGTATGCTTCGTCGTTTCCTTCAAATAGTCTTGGAATTATCTCTTCCATAGGTGTGCTCGCCCGTCGCCAAAGCCGCTAAGCCTTGGGATTTACTTCAAACAACTTCAAACCGAGAGCGTCAAAAGCGTCCTCGATATGCATTCGAAAGTGGTAGTGATCTTTCTTTTTCTTAAATAGTTTTCGACGAATGGCGGCTTTCTTCTTACTATCTGTTCCGTAGAAACTACGTTCTTCACAAGGATGTTTAGGAAATGCCTCACTGCGAATTATCGTAGTCGTGGCGTCTTTGATTCCCCATTTTCGGGAATCGGGTCCACGTATTGCTGAGAGAATGTCCCAAAGGT
>Ga0208819_1000547_pt1 | contig 26144 bp, 22 predicted proteins | sample June2015DPH_11_1_3_FD_184707 | JGI IMG/M metagenome (GOLD analysis project Ga0208819, IMG submission 184707) | Peatland microbial communities from SPRUCE experiment site at the Marcell Experimental Forest, Minnesota, USA - June2015DPH_11_150... | ecosystem: Environmental > Terrestrial > Soil >...
GATGGACATGATCATTTCTTTGGGGTCGAGCTTGCTGTCCGCTTGCGCCAGGAATTGCGGGCCGGCGACGGGATGGAACATCCACTCGAAATAGTTCAGGCGAGCCATGACGGCGGAGAACGTGACCACGAGCAGGGTGAGCGTGAGGAGAGCTTTGCGCCAGCGGCTGGCGGTTCTCCACAGAGCGAAGGCGAGGACGAAACAGGTGAGAGCTGCGATCAGCGTACCTAACGGCGCGCGCTGACGCAGAGACATGGCGACGAAGAGGGCGCGCGGCGCCTGATAGCGGAAGGGACGGATGATGAAGGTGGGGATGAAGAACAAGGCGATGGCGGAAAGGGCGCAGAGGGAGAAGATGGTCCAGAGGCAGAATGAAATTCGGCGTCCTTGGCGATCAGTTTGCGGAGTCTGGAGTTGCGGCGTGGATGGGGCAGGTACGCTCATCGAAATGACGGGTAGAATCCTCGAAGAATTCTAGCGTGGTGACTGTAAGGGAAAGGGGCAGGCTGAGGGAATAGTATAAAAAAACGAAAACCCCGATCCGCGAAGCAGGACCGGGGGCCGTGTTGCATTGGTTGTGAGCCTATTGCGGACTGAAGTTCTGGTGAAAGCCCAAACTGACTACGTCCTGGAACATGGGTGTTCCGGGAGGCAGATTGGCCGGGTTCAGGAATTGCGTGTCGAAGAAATAGTTTCGTGTTGGTGCGCCGTAGACGGAGTTGCAGCACTTGAAATTGCCTGTGGCGTATTGCGAATAAAACATGCTGATCTGTGATCCGGCGTAATAGACACTGGAGGTCCCGCGGTCTTCCAGATAGCGGAGGAAGTTGTGCAGGCCACCGTCGGTGCCGAAGTCCTGCGCACCCCACGCCGGTTGTGGGAAGGGAATGCTCTTGCCAGCGGCGATGGCTACGCGGTAGTAGCTGTCGCTTGCCGTCCTGCCGCCGATGAGGGATGGGGAGTTGAAGCTGTTGCTATCCAACCAACTCGGCGAGAGCAGAGTGACCGCGTCCGCAATGATAGCGGCTGCGGAGTGCGGGGTTGTGGCGTTGGCGCCGAAACTGGGAAAGAAGGGATCGGCAGGCCCGCTGTTGTAGTTTCCCCAAACGTACACTGGTTCTTCGGAAGCGACCGTGAAGCCGTTCCCGGAGGTCGCTGGAGCAATGGGCTGCGGCAAGTAGCTATTGCCTGCCGCATCCATGCCGCCATCCACCAGGCGCAGCACGTGGCGGGGACCGGTGACCATATTCCAGGCAGCCGTTGTCGGCCCAGCGATCCCATTGGTGGTGCCCGGAATGTAATAGGGTTGGGACATGGCCGCCCCACTCAGGCCAAACCCGGCGCCGAGGTATTTTTCGCCAAAGGTATCAAGAACGCCGTTCTCATCCACGTCTTCCGGTGAGTAGGTGTAGTAAACCGCCGGCTCCAGTACGTTGTCGGGGACGCCGACGGCGGAGCCGGAATTGACGACATCTTCCAGGCCTGAGATGCCAACAAAGTTGTTATAGAAGCCGGTTCGGTTTGCATCGGGATCGGGTTGCATGCCGCGACGATCGGAGAAATAAAGGATGTAGCCGTTCTGGTTGGTGTTGTTCACCAGATGGCCACTGCCGCCAGCATAGGCGGTTCCTGCCTTCGATTGAAGCCATAGCCAAAGGTTGCCCACATCCAACTCAACGGCGTTCATCACTCCGACGGGACTGACGTTGGTTGCCGTGCCGCCCGTGCGAGTGTCCCGTGGCTCGCCTTCCCGCGAATCATAGAAGTTGATCGGAATCCACTTATATGCGGTCCCGCTGGTGTCGGTCTGGTCGTTTTCGTATGCACTCGTGGTGGCAACACCGCTCTGCAATTGTTGGAGGATAAGGATGGCTGGGCTGATCTGGTTTGCTCCTGCTGGAGGGGCGCCAACGCCGGTATAGGGTACGCTGGGGGAGAAACCGTACACGCGGCCGAAGCCATATTTCAGCCATTCTTGTGTGACCCCAGTCCAGTTATTAGTGACATTGTTGAGGTATTCCACGCGCAGCCATACGCTTTTGCAGGGTGTGCTCCAAGTAACCTGGCCGAGCAGCGGCCATGGGCTCGCGCAGCCGGTCGGCACTGTCCAATTGCCCGTGTTATTGGCCATGGCGTAGTACATGTATTTGTTAGCCGCCGCTCCGACGGCATTCGTCAGCTGGACGTAAGCGGTCGCAGGCACGCCAATTTGCACGTCGTTAGCGTCGAGCGACGTGGCGCCGCGTTCCGGGTGGAGTTGAGAGATGTCGTCGGCCAGCAGGATGCGGATCTCAGCCTCGCTATAAAGGCGCGAATTGGTCAAGAGCGTGGTATCGGAGGCTTGTGGCCTGCGAATGATGTCAATCGGGCCCACTACAGACGCCTTCACGAAGGGTAACTGCAGCGTGGTTGCGCCGGTCTGTCCGGTGATAACGAAGTTGTGAAACGTGCCGGTGGAGATGCCCGTCCATCCGCCATTGGCGCCACCAGCTGGTGGAATGCCGCCGGACCAACTGCCAGCCGTGAGCTGAGGGCAGTTGGCTGCTGGGCCTGCTAACGGCGCAGCCGGACAGCCGCCAGCAGCATTGGGGGCGTAAACGCTGCCACCGTAACCGGCGGCCGTAGAGTGACCATTTTCGAGCTGATCCAGAATGATCTGGCCCACGGCGGCAACCTTGTCGGTAAACGTTAAGGTGCTGCCTGAAGCGAGGAACAGGTTTCCGTTGGTATGGATCCGGCCGCCGAAATTAAAGGGTGGACCGGCGAAATAGTCGCAGTCGCCGGCGCAAAAGACGCCGAACTCGAAGGCGGGAAGCAGAGCAACCTCAACGGTGCGCGTGAGATTGACGGATGCGCCACTGGCTGCCAGTGCGGCGGTCGAGCCGATCTGGCCGGCACTCGACTGGCGAGTGGCAGTTACTTGCAGGGTAAAGGGGATGAGAGACGCGACCATGCCTTGGTTTGAGCCGGAGCCGACGATATCCCATGCGCCGCACGGGTTTGGAGCATTGGGACAGGGCTGCCCGCTGGGTAGGGTAGCTGGCCAGGTGAGGGACTCGGTATAGTTCATGTTTGTGATGTTTGATCCGGCAACCGCGGTGGGATAATTTGCGGCACCGGCGAGAGCCTGAAGGGAGACCGAATCCGGCGACGGCGAGGTCTGGTACAACTGAGAAAGTTGGGCAGTCAGGTTTTCGATCCCAGACTCCGCGCCGTAGTAGGCCTGGTTGCTTTCGAGGTCGTTTCCTCCCATGCGCTGTTCATTGTTCACGGTGTACAGCAGGCCGACGGCCATGGCCGACAACAACAGCGTCAACAAAAGTGCCGCGATGAGCGTGAAGCCTCGCTGATCTCGTCTTCTCTTACTGCCCATGTTTTCCCCCCTCAAACTGCAGACAACCGGACATACGCCAGTTGATCATTGGCAAGCGGTAGCGCTGTCACTATACGAATTGCAGAAGCTCATGTTGCGAGCGCTGACGGAACTCGCCAGATACATGCTCTGGTTCTTGTTTCCTTCCGAAAGCAAACCCTGTCCCATGACCCATAGGTTGACCTTTTGAATTAGGGCGAGAGAAAGTCCAGCGGCAACGGGATTGGACTGATTCGCACTCATGTTCCCCAACTGCGAATTAATCACGTCATAGCTGAATTGCAGGTTGATGATGTTATCGGCTACCGGGACGGCATTGCCGCCGTTGACTTGCCGCATCAGCCGCGGCTTCTGGACCGTGCCACCGGCAGGAGGAACTTCCAGGAAATACGTAACGGCGTAGAGGCGGCAGACGGTGACGGTGTTGCCTGCGCCGAAAGTGCCAGGGGTGTTGATAGCGTTAGCCAGACTGTTGGCAGCGGTCGAGGGCTGGTTGAAATTGAGCGGGTCGGCGGCGGCGAAACCGATGGAGGCGCCCCCGGCAGGGAGGCCTGTGATCTCGGCCACTGCGGCGGCTGTCTGAACAGCACTGGTGCCTTGGTTGCCTTTACCGTTGCCCGGAGTGCTCACCAAAAACAGCATGAGGTCGCCAACGTTGAGGCCACCAGGCGCCAGGATGTTATTTGGAGTAACGGCTGGATTCACCACGGCGACGTTGGCCGTGGTTGTGTTTGGAAAAGTGAAAGAAAAGTTGCTCAGCGGGAAATTGTAGTCGCAGTAGATCGAAGTAACGCTGTCGTTCACGGCCGCAGGGGCGCTGGTGATGACGGCGCCGTTCTCTACGCCATTGGCGAAGCCGGGCAGGATGCCGGTCATGTAATTGCCATTTGGGTAGGTGTCAGCGGGAACATAGCAGGTGCCCGTCTGGTTGCAGGCGACTTTGGAGTTGCCGTTCGCGGTGGCCAACTGCAACCCACCGGAAGGCAAACCAGCGCCAGCCATGCTGAGGTCCTTGGTCATTAGTTCGATGGCGGCGCGCATGTTCTGCTGGGTCTCGGCGCGCTGAGTCACAGTGAAGGTGGCGTTCATACCGGTGCGGAACAGGCTGGTCATGGCCAGGATGACGATCAGGCCGATGCTGGAGGCAACCATCAATTCCAGAAGGCTGAAGCCACGTTGCGAGTTTGCGATGGGCATCTTCATGGTTTTCATCGGATTAGTGGTAGCTGGAGATCAGCCCATTCACGCTATAGGTGCGTGCCGGCCAACCAGGTTTAACGTAGGTAACGGAGATGGTAACGGCGATAAGATTCGGGTTCGGTCCCCCACCCTGGCTAGCGGGCAGCTGCACTTGATTGAAGGTGATGGTGCGGGTGAAGTTGCTGAGGCTTTGGGTGACGTCGTCGGCGGTGCCGAGGATGCCATCGGGGCCGGGGAGGACCAGGCATTCCACTCCGCCCGGGCACGCGACGCCCGTGTCTGGAGCGGTGCAGGCCACATCATCTGCCGTGCCGACGATACCATCGGGGCCGGCGCAAAGTAGTGGCAGGGGTCCGGGCGTAAAGATTCCGGGAGGGTTAGCGGTAGTGTTGTTGATCGATGTGAAAGGAAGTTGCTGGCTGTTGCGGGCCGTGTAGATGCTTTCCATGGCATCGAGGGCTTTGTGCCGGGCGATCAAGTCTTCCTGCGCAGAAGCGGTGGCGGTGATGGCCGTGGCAAAACTTGCCATTACGGCGAGCAGGCCGATGGTCATGACCACGATCGCAATCATGACTTCGAGCAGCGTGAAACCGCGCTGCGTTGAATGCTTCCTGACAGATTTGTTTTCTTGCGTCATTGTTGTACCCAAGTAGCGACGCCGGCCTGCTGGGCCAGCCGCCATCCGCGGATTCTGCCGGTTGCTCCCCAAACGGTAATGGCCCGCGAACTGTTGTAGATGTTGTCGCCGGGGCGTGTCAGGTAGACCACGCCGCTGTTATAGTTGCCGAGGTTGTCTTGCGAGGATCCGTCGGGCATAAAAACAACGTAAAGGAAAGGTTCGCCGGCCAGGGTTTGGCCGAAATCAATGGGATTGACGCCAGCGCCGAAGCCATCCGGCGCAATAGCGGGGAATCCCGCCTGGACGGCAAACTTTACATCTGAGGGGATGGAGTAGGTGGTCACTTGCTCCAGGGGCGGGGCCGCTCCAGCGCCAACCGTGGGTGGCTGGTACTGAATCTGAATGGTGCCGGCTGGAAAACCCGCGGGGTTAAAGTTGACGTAATACTCATGACTCTGCGTGATGGCCAGGTTGCGGGTATTACGCAGGGCCATCAAGGTGGTATCGTAGGCCGAGTTGATGTGGCCCTGATTCAGTATAGGTTGGAAGGCGATAAAGGTGACGGCACACAAAATGAGGGCAATGCTGACAGTGATTATCATCTCCAGCAGAGAGTAACCGCTTGTTTTGGTCGATGCCATAAGTTCTTTGCCGTGCAAAAGCGCCAGTCGAATTCTTAGTACTTAAGTGCCTTAAGCACAAAGCCCGTGCTTCATGCGGGCAACGGGACCGTCACGCACCAGGGGAGGTGCGGGCATTCTTCATCGTAGGGAGGGTAGGGGGCAGCGTCAAAGCACCACGGTGCAACGCGGGAGCATTGGTCTTTTGTAATCCGCATGGTGACTGGGGTCACCTGATTGAGTCCAGTGGAGTTACGGGAAGGTTTAACGAAAGGCGGGGCGGCGGGGATGACTCCGGTAACTTGCCGGACGAACTGCGGTGATCCTAGGATGCTTGCAGGTATGACTCTCTCATCACTCCTGGTTTGCGTCGACGAGGCTTCAGTAGAAGTGCTGAGCCGCGTCCTGGAAGAGCTTGGCGTTCAGGTAGAGTTGTGTAAAGACGCAGTGCGTGCGGCCGTGAGGCTGGCGCAGGAACGCTTTGACCTGATCATTCTCGATTGTGAAACGCAGGCGGACGTCACTTCCTTATTGCACGAGAGCCGCTCATCGCGTTTGAACGATTCCACCCTGGCGGTAGCTATCGTGGCGGGGCAGGAGAACATTCGGGAGATGTTTTCTCTTGGGGTAAACTTCGTGCTGTACAAGCCGGTGTCTTATGACAGGGCGTTGAGCAGCTTGCGGGCAGCACAGAGTGTGTTGTACCGGGATAAGCGCCGCAAGGCACGCGCCGCGGTGCATACGCATGCGACTATCGACTACGCGGGCGTGGAACAGGCGAGAGCAACGCTGGTGGATCTGGCGGAAGATGGCATGGCGGTGAACTTTGGCAAGAAATTGCCGCCGACCTGCAAAGTTTATTTTCAGTTTCAACTGCCGGGACAAACGGCGAACGTGCGGCTGTCAGGTCAAGTGGTGTGGCAGGATTGGAATGGACGCGCGGGAATCCAGTTTGTGGATGTGCCGCAAGCTTCGCGGCGGGTTCTGCGGGAATGGTTGCAGATGAATCTGGCAGACGCGACGAGGCAGCAATTGGCTTCAGAGGATGTGCAGGTGGAGCACTCTATCCGGCCGAGTGACGACGGGGCGTTAACTAATGCGCGCGGGAAGAAGCAGGATGTAATAAGCAAGACCAGCGATGGAGAAGCAGCGGCCCGGCTGCGTAGTGAGCCGAGCAACCGCCGTGGTCAAACACGATATGCGTGCCGTCTGGGGGCGGAGGTTTACCAGAAGGGAAGCTCGGTGCGGAACTACTGCCATCTGAGCGATCTGAGTCCCGGGGGATGTTATCTCGAGATGCCGCTGGCTTTCGCAGCGGGGTCGGCGGTGGAAATTGTCGTACGCACACATGAGATGAAGTTGCGGTTAAGCGGTGACGTGAAATCCTCGCATCCTGGCTACGGGATGGGAGTCTCGTTTCATCTGAACACCAAGGATGAACGGCACGGCGTGCAGCAGTTGATTGATTTTGTTGCGGCTGCGGCACAGAGCAGCGAGTAGTCAGGGCGTGGTGGTGGTTTCTTCCGCAACGGCCTTCCTGAAATAATCCAGCGACATTCGCAGGCCTGTTTCCAAATCAATCTTTGGCTCCCAGCCGAGCAGTTGGCGGGCCTTGGTAATGTCGGGACGGCGCTGTTTGGGATCGTCCTGGGGCAGGGGTTCGTAGCTGATTCTGCTTTTCGATCCCGTCACTTTGATTACGTGCTGCGCGCATTCGAGGATGGTGAACTCGTTCGGGTTGCCGATGTTGACCGGCAAATGTTCCGAGGATTTCGCGAGGCGAATGAAGCCGTCGATCTCGTCGCTGACATAGCAAAAGCTGCGAGTCTGGCTGCCATCGCCGTAGACGGTGAGGTCCTCGCCGCGCAGAGCCTGCTTCATAAAGTTGGGAACGACACGGCCGTCATTGAGCTGCATGCGCGGGCCATAGGTGTTGAAGATGCGAACAATGCGCGTGTCCACTTTGTGATAGCGGTGATAGGCCATGGAGACGGCTTCGGTGAAGCGCTTGGCTTCGTCGTAGACCGAGCGCGGGCCGATAGAATTCACGTTGCCCCAGTATGTTTCTTTCTGGGGATGCTCGAGCGGATCGCCGTAGCACTCTGAGGTAGATGACACGAGATACTTGGCGCCGTATTTGTAGGCAACGTCGAGGGCGTGAAAAGTTCCGAGCGATCCGACTTTCAGCGTGGGGATGCCGTGGATGGTGTAATCCACTGGGCTGGCGGGGCTGGCGAAGTGGAAGACGTAGTCGATCTTGCCGACGTCGAAGGGTTCGCAGATGTCTTTTTCTACAAACTCGAAACGAGGCTCGTTGTTTATTAGATGAGCGAGGTTGGAGCGGCGGCCGGTGAGCAGGTTGTCGACGACAACTACGCTCCAGCTTTCGCGGAGCAGAGCATCGCAGAGATGAGATCCGAGGAAACCGGCACCACCGGTCACCAGGGCGCGTTGTTGGCTCATGCTTTTTTCGCGGTGTTCTTCATCGCGGCGGCGGGAACGCCGTCTGGATGCGCGGCCGCGCGTCCGACGCTGTAATAGGTGAAACCGTTAGCTGCCATCACTTCGGGATCATACAGGTTGCGGCCGTCGATCACGATGGGATATTTGAGTTCCTGATTGAGGCGTTGAAGATCGAGGTTGGCAAACTCTTCCCACTCGGTGAGGATGAGAAGCGCGTCGGCGCCAGTCGCTGCTTCGTAGGCGGAGTTGGCGAACTTGAGGCCGGAGGTCATCATTTCCTGTGTGCGTTCCATGGCGGCTGGGTCGAAGGCAGTGACGTTGCAGCCTTCCTGCAAAAGCGCCTGCACAATGAGTATCGCAGGGGATTCGCGAATGTCGTCAGTGCCGCCTTTGAAGGCAAGGCCGAGGACGCCGACGTGCTTGCCGCGAAGCGTCCATAGGGCGCTACGGACTTTGCGCAGGAAGCGGTCGCGCTGGTCTTCATTGATGCGCATGACTTCGTCGAGCAGGCGGAAATCATAGCCGCATTCGCGGGCCACAGCGCGGAAGGCCATGACATCTTTCGGGAAGCAGGAGCCGCCGTAGCCGATGCCGGGATTCAAGAAGCGCGGTCCGATACGGGAGTCGGTGCCGATGCCGTGGCAGACTTGATTTACGTTGGCTCCGACGGACTCGCACATGGACGCGACCGCGTTGATGAAGGAAATCTTCATGGCAAGGAATGCGTTGGAGGCGTGCTTGATGAGTTCCGCGCTCTTGGTGCTGGTCACGATGATGGGAGCGGGAATGGTAGTGCGGTCGGGTTGCGGGATGGCGTCAGTGCGTTCGTAATAGCTGCCGCTGGTGAGCGGTGCATAGACTTGGCGGAGAACGTTGGCGCAGCGGTCATTGTCGCAGCCGACGACAATGCGATCGGGGAAAAGGAAGTCGGTGACGGCGGTGCCTTCGCGCAGGAATTCAGGATTGGAGGCAACGTCGAAAGAGTCGGGGTCGGCGCCGTTGCGCAGGATGATCTTGCGGATCCACTCGCTCGTATAGACCGGAACAGTGCTCTTCTCGACAATGACTTTGTAGTGGTCAACGGCGCCGGTGATTTCGCGGGCCACCGATTCGACGTAAGAGAGATCGGCTTCACCCCGCTCGGTGGGCGGCGTGCCTACGGCGATAAAAATGGCCGCGCTGGCGCCGACAGCTTCGCGCAGGTCGCCAGAAAAAGTGAGCCGCTGGCCGCGATGGCGGCTCAGCAATTCGGGCAGATAATTTTCGTGGATGGGAACTTGGCCGTTCTTGAGGGCAGCCAATTTGCTCTCATCATTATCCACCAGAATAACGTCGTGGCCGAGGTCGGCGAAGCAGGCGCCTGCAACCAACCCCACGTATCCGGAACCAACGACAGCGACGCGCATGTTCAAACTCCTTGGAGAAGATCCTCGAACGTTCTTAGATGTCTCACGGAGAAACCAAGGGGAGAATGCGACTGGAGCAATGCAAATCGGCCCCAAGTATTGGCTGATTCTAGCATTTCCTGAACGATGGGGAGGACCCAAAAAACTCTAACGCGCAGGTTTTATGTTCTATTTCGCCATTTTGGGACGCAGGGGGAGAGAGGGAGTGTATTCGAGACGCGGCTACAAGAACTAGGGTCTCGCATGGAGTAAACAGAGTTCCGCTGAGGTTCCGTCCTTCCATATTGACAAGGTTGCGCTTTAGGGGGAAACTCCGCTACAGAAGTTGATCTTCTGTAAAAGTGCACCTCCCTATGACTCATCACCCCATGTGGCGGCCTGATTCTACAAAGCCCGTTGCATCTGATGTTGTCCCGTCTGCGACAGAGCCGCCGGAAGCGGCGCCGTCCACGGCAGGTCCCTCCAAGGCTGATAACTTAGAAGCTGCGAGGCGGGAATTTGATTTTGCCGAGTTGGCCGCGAAGTTCGCGGCACCCGGGGGCGGCAACATGCCGGCAGACGTTTCGGGGGAGTTGGCGCTGGATATTGTGCTCAATGAGATCGTAGAACAAGCTTGCCTCGCTACCGGTGCGACCGGGGCGGCGATTGCGCTGGCCCACGGCGAAGAGATGATTTGCCGTGCCAGCACCGGAGGCAGCGCTCCAGAGTTAGGCACTCGGCTAAATATGAATTCGGGCCTCGCGGGGGCATGCGCGCGCACCCGGCAGATTCAGTGCTTTGACGATGCTTTGAGCGATCCCAGCGGCGACTCTGAGACTTCGCGGCAGCTGGGAGTGCGGTCCGTGGTCGTGCTGCCACTCTTGCGCGATGAGGAACTGATCGGCATTTTCGAGATTTTTTCATCGCGGCCGCATGCATTTGGCGATCGTGATCTGCGGACGCTTGAAATATTGGCCGAGCGCATCCTCAAGAATGTTCAATCGCGCCAGTCTTCGTCGGTCGCGTGCGGACTTGGTCGCACGAATTTAATCGTCGGTACGTCGCAACCGGACGCGGCGGAAAATATTGAGGAACCGTTGAAGACAGAGATGGCATCTGCATCAGCGGCTGGCTATAGCCCAAGCTTTTTGCTGCCGGCACAGAACCACCGCGATGAAACAGAAGCCCGTCCTGCGCAGGGGTTCGATTGGCTTACGGGGGTGATGGGCGCGATACTCCTCTGCGTCGCGATCCTGATGGGAGCGGGTTTTGGGATGCGTTTGGGATGGCTGAAAGCCAGGGGCCACCCCAGTGCTTCCCGCGCGGCGACGGCTCTATCCTCCGCGACGCTGACAGCTGCCCCCAACAAAGAGACGAATGTAAGCCCTGCGGTGGAAGCCCCACCTGCGGGGAAAAAATCTGCAAACGCGCAAGCCGAGTCCCGAGCGGAGAATGCCCGCGTTCCCGAAGGCGGCTTGCGGGTTTATGAGAACGGCAAAGAAATTTTCCGGGTTCCGCCCGCGGAAGTCGACGCTACTGCGAGTTCGACAGAGAATGGAGGAACGGCGGAGCGGCCGCTGCAGCCGGCGGGACTCATCGAGTTGTCGGCCGATGCAGCGGAGGGCATCCTGGTGCATCGCGTGGAACCGGAATATCCGGAGCAGGCGCGGATGCAGCACGTTCAGGGACCAGTTCTGCTTGACGTGCACATGGATCGCGAGGGCGCAGTGCAGGACGTCAAACTGGTGGGCGGGGACCCACTTCTGGGAGAAGCAGCCATTGCAGCAGTGCGTCAATGGCGATTCAAGCCGCAGATGGTGAACGGCCGCGCGGTGGAGATGGAGACCAAGATTACGCTAAGATTCACTCTTCCTCCGAGCTAAGGTCCTGAACCCTTTCCCGAATTTGCGGCTGGAGGCTGGCGGGGAAGTGTTCGCCGAAGAGCAGTCTCAACTTGTGCAACAGTGTGCGGGCAATACTCTGGCTAAGCTGGGCTATCCTGCGATAGAGTCTCTGGATGGGAAGAGTCGTATGAGTGTCGAAAAAACGATGGTCGAAAAGAACAGCCAATCTACATCTTCGCAGACGGAGAAGAAGCCTGCGGCCCGCGCGGGCGGAGTGCAATGCCTTCGTTGCCATAACGAACTCGATAGCTACGTCTTCACCCGGCTTACGTTTCTGCCATACGGTAGTGCCGCGGGCAATGTTGTTTTGGAGTGCCCCAAGTGTGGTCACATTGAGTTCATGTCGCAGAATAGCCCGCTGCTGCGGCGGCTGAATGCCAAGCCCGTGGCTGTGGGCGACGGCGATTAGCAGTTTCCCGCCGAGGGTCTTCCAATCGAATTTTCAAAAGCAGCATTGAACGGGCGTACGCTCGATATCCACCACGCTCGTCAATCCGGTTTCAGGACGAACCTGGCAGCCCATCGCGAGATTCTTGCGAACCCCGGTTGCGAACCGAATGAAGGAAGCCGGAGAATGGTAACAACCGGTAACGGAGAGGAAACGTCTTGGTGATTCTGGTAGTGGGTGGAGCGGGATACATAGGAAGCCATGCGGCGCGAACCCTGCGGCGTCACGGATATGAGGTTGTTATCTACGACAACTTGTCTCGCGGGCACGACTTCCTGGTCGAGGGTTTCGAGTTGGTGGTGGCGGATATTGCGGATCACAAGCGGCTGACCCAGGTCATGAAGGGCGTGGACGCCGTTATGCATTTTGCCGCTCATTCCCAGGTCGGTGAATCCGTCCAGAGCCCGCGGATCTATTTCCAAAACAACGCCGAAGGTGGACTCACGCTGTTGAATACCGCGTTGGATGCTGGAGTCCGGAAGTTCATTTTTTCCTCGACGTGTGCAGTCTACGGAGTGCCCGAGAAGGTGCCCATCACCGAAGACACCCCGCGGCAGCCCGTGAACCCTTACGGGACTTCCAAGCTCTTCTTCGAGAATGCGCTGGAAGCCTATGACCGGGCATACGGATTGCGCTACATGAGCTTGCGTTACTTCAACGCTGCCGGAGCCGACGAGAGTGGAGAGATTGGAGAACTCCACGATCCGGAAACGCACCTGATTCCCGCCGCGCTAAAGGCCGTGACTGGAGAACGGGGAGAGCTGGAATTGTTCGGCTCGGACTATCCCACGCCCGATGGCACCTGCGTTCGCGATTACGTTCACGTAAACGACCTCGCCGACGCGCATGTGCTCGCCCTTAAGAAGATTGAAGCAGGAAGCGGTTCCGCAGCGTTAAACTTGGGAACCGGCCTAGGCTGTTCCGTGAAAGAAGTGATCACGATGGTGGAAGAGGTGACCGGTGCCAAGGTTCCGCGACGTGTGGCGCCGCGTCGACCAGGGGATCCGCCCACGCTCGTCGCCGATCCGTCGCGCGCACAGAACTCGCTCCAATGGAAAGCAACGCGCTCTCTCCGGGAGATCGTGCAAACAGCTTGGCAGTGGGAGCGAGGCGGCCGCCAGAAAGCGCGGAAGGCTTAGCGGCTCTGAGCTTCGTGGGGCACGCGCGAAAACCGTTACAATCACACTACAGGGATCGTTACTGGGCACGGCTCTGGCCGCGCAGGACGGAGGCAATCAGCTATGGGGAACAATCTTTCAGGCAAAAAAGTGGCGGTGCTGGGCGCGGGGAAAATGGGTGGCATTCTGCTCCAGGCGCTACTAAAGAACGGCCTCCTGGCGCCCGAGCTCACGACTGCCACTGTCGCGCATGAGGAACGCGCACGGGAAATCAGCACAAAGCTGGGCATACCAGTGGGCACTAATAATTTGCAAGCTGCCAAAGATGCTGACGTGATTCTGATTGCTGTGAAGCCGCAGGTGGTTGAGGAAGTTATGGCCGAGCTTCGCGGCCACATCTCACCCCGGCAGTTAGTCATCTCGGTGGCTGCCTCGGTACCCAACAGTCTCATCGAGAAGACTCTGGATTCCGCCGTGCCCGTGATCCGCGCCATGCCCAACACGCCTTGCCTGCTGTGCTGTGGCATGACCGCTCTGGCCAAAGGAAAATATGCCGATGCCCGCCACGTCGAGACTGCTACGACCATGTTCGACGTCGTAGGCCGCACCGTGGTGGTGGATGAAAAGCATATGGACGCCGTGACCGGACTTTCCGCCAGCGGACCCGCTTACATCTACATCATTATCGAATCGCTCGCGGAAGCGGGCGTCAAGGTGGGATTGCCGCGTGACATTGCGACTTTGCTCGCGGCTCAAACGACCATGGGAGCAGCTCGCGTCGTCCTTGAAACTGGAGACCACCCGGCCTTACTCAAAGATGCTGTCACCACTCCAGCCGGCTGCACCGTGGACGGCATCATGGAACTGGAGGAAGGCAAGCTGCGCGTAACGCTGATTAAAGCTGTGGTGAAAGCGGCGCAACGGGCCAAAGAACTTGCGTTTTCCGGACACTGAACTTGGCACTGCTTTGTGCGGGCGGCTTCATCACTAAAGTACCGTTTACCGTTAACAGGTGCGGGAATAATTTACAAAAGGCTCCGAAGGACGCCCGCGGTGAGCGACCACTGTATCGAACCCAGGGAAGATAGGCCTCTCATCCGAGTGTTGGTTGCCGACAGCACGCGCGTGAAGAGCCAAATATTGTCTGATGTGTTGGCTCGAGACAAGCACTTCCAAGTGCTCGAAACCGAGCTCTCCGTCGCAGCCATCCTGGCAGTTGCGGCAAGTGAGAAGCCTGATGTGGTGCTGATCAGTGTGCTCCTCGAAAATGATCCTAAGCTGGGGTTCCAGGTCGCCCGTCAGTTGCGAGCCGCACATCCCGCAACCCGGCTAGTCATGTTGCTGGATCGTTCCGAGCGCAGTTCTGCCGTAGATGCCTTTCGCGCCGGCGCCAGTGGCATTCTCTGCCGCAGCGAATCTCTGAAGTTCCTGCCCAGATGCATTTCCTGTGTTCACGCTGGCCAGGTGTGGGCGAATAGCCGCGAACTCAAGTATCTCCTCGATGCCCTTTCGGAATCGATGTCTGCGCGCGGTACAGCGAATGCGAGTGATGCTTCTATTCTTTCCAAGCGCGAGCAGGACGTGGTCACAGGCGTGGTAGATGGATTGTCCAACCGCGAGATCGCCCATCGTCTGAAGTTGACTGAGCATACGGTAAAGAACTATCTCTTCCGTATTTTCGATAAGTTGGGAGTTTCCAGTCGCGTAGAAGTAGTGCTGTACGCCTTCGGTGTGGTCAGTACGGTTCCACGCGTATCAGTTACGAAACCTTCCACAGGACAGACCTCCCCGGCCAAGCGAGCCAACAAGGTTCGCCAAGGTCCCGTCCGCGCGCGACGTCAGGCCGACGACGCAACACCAAACGAGCAAGACTCGCAAAAAGTCTTGCCTATTTAGGGACTGGAGCGATTGCTGGCTCGGCCGCTACCGTAGTCCCAATCCGTCCGCGGCCGTGCTCACGATGGTGCGACCGATCAGCAGTGAGGCCGTTGCTGCAGGCGAAGGGACGTTGAGCACGTGCAGCATCCTGCCCGAAGGCACAAACTGAAAATCATCGACCAGAGCACCCTCGCGCGTAAGGGCCTGGGCGCGAACCCCGGACCCACCTGGCACCAAGTCCTCGTCGCCCACCTCGGGAACCAGACGCTGCAACGCGCGGACGAACGCAGGCTTGGAAAACGAACGGTGGAATTCGTCCAGCCCGCTGCGCCAATTTTTCGCCGCCATCCGCCAGAATCCGGGAAAGATGAGGGATGAACCCAAGTCGCGCAGGTTGAAGTCAGTGCGCTTGTATCCTTCGCGACGAAACGCAAGTACGGCGTTCGGTCCGGCGTCCACACTGCCACTGATGCGACGTGTGAAATGAACCCCGAGAAAAGGAAACCGCGGATCGGGCACGGGATAGATAAGAGAACGCACCAGCGACGAGCGCTCGGGGATAAGGTCGTAGTACTCGCCGCGAAAGGGAACAATCATTACTTGCGGGTCGTCCCCTGCCATGCGACTGATGCGATCACTGAATAGTCCTGCGCAGTTGATGAGCGACTTGCCGGAGAATGCGCCTCTACTTGTTTCGACTGTAATTTCATCCCCATGCCGCTTGATTCCGGTGACCTCAGTCGAAGTGAGTATGGTTTCGCCTCGCGCGGTAATGATCTCTGCATATTTATCGCAGACTGCCGCGTAATCAGTGATTCCGGTAGCCGGAACTACCAGCGCCCGCAGCCCACTGGCGTTGGGCTCGATCTCGCGCAATTCTTCTGGCCCTATGGACTGGAGACCGGTCAGCCCATTGGCGTCGCCGCGCCGGCGCAGCTCTTCAAGGCGCGGGAACTCCTCTTCGTGAGTGGCGACAATCACTTTGCCGCAAACCTGATGAGGGATGGCGTGTTCGCGGCAGAATTCCACCATCGCGGCCGCGCCGGTTACGCACAATTTCGCTTTCAGCGAGCCCGGTTTGTAGTAGACGCCGGAATGGATGACGCCGCTGTTGTGGCCGCTCTGATGCCGGCCCACGCGGTGTTCTTTTTCCAGCAATAGCAGACGGAGCCGCGGGAATCGTTGCGTGATTTCGAGACCTACGGCCAGCCCGACGATACCTCCGCCGACGATGATGACGTTGTAGCGTGATTCAACCATAACCTACGATCGTACCCGACGCCGCGTCCTCTCGGAGACATTCACTGATTCACGATCAAAGTTGCTGTGGAAGCCGATTGGTGGCTCAATGTGCCCGACGTGCCAGTGACGGGGATAGTATAGGTGCCAGGTTGTGTGCCGTGTTGCTGACCGCCACCGCCGCTGCCACCGTTGCTCCCGCCTCCGCCACACGACATAAGCAGCAACGCGAGCACGAACAATCCCAATATCGAAGCGACCAACGCAAAGTTCTTGCCTTCTCTCCCATGCCCTCTGATTCCCAACAGAGCGAGCGAAGGCAGCGCCAGCCCCAAAGCATAAAAAAAAGGCGCACGGGAAGAGCTCGACGAACTCGCGGTCGTGGCGATGTTTATCACGAGCGCAGCTGAACTGGTGCCGGGCGTCACCGGGTTGGGCGTGAAGCTGCAGAGCGAGATCACAGGCCCGCCAGAACACGAGAGAGTCACGGCACCGGCAAACGACGCGCCCACCGGCAGCACGCTGAAATTGTAACTCGCCGATTGCCCTGAGTTGATGGTTTGTGTGGCCGGAGTCAGCGAGCCGATCGTAAAATCCTGGTTTACCGTGAGACCGTCTCTGAGTGGCTGGGAGCGCCGGTCACGTCCTGCTTGTTGACGTTGATGCTGTAAGCGGCCGGAATGGCATTATTCGGAACATTGATCGTGGCGGTTGCGGGAACCGTAGCCGTGCTTCCGATTGTGATGGGGTTCTGCGGAGTGAGCGTGCACTGCGTGCCGGAAAGTGCCGTGGCGTCGCAGGTGGCGTTGACCTGGCCGCTGTAGAAATCTAAAGAAGCGAAGGCCAGATTTGCCTTGACCTGTCCGCCGGGAGCGGTGGACAGCACTTGCGTACCGGAAATCGAGTAATCGCCGACGTTGAATTGCACCGGGTAGGAATTGTTAGTCGAACCCGAGCTGCCTTGCACCGCAATCTGGTAGGCGCTGCCAAGAAACTGGTTCCGTTGATCACTAAAGTGGCTGTTGCCGGAAAGTGGTGCATCCGAGGCTGGCTGTGCAACCGCGTGAGCGCGCGCCAGTCGGACCGCGCGCGCCTGCATCTTGGTTTGATACGCGCGGTGACGCAGTTCGGCGGAAGATTTGCCAGGGAGCACACGACCGTGCAGGAACCAGTCGGAGCGCTCCTCTTCGTGACCTGCGTCGGCGTCTCTGATCGGTGTTTCGGGCAGCGGTTTCTTGGCGCCCTGAGCTTGTGCGATCGACTGCAGCGAAATTGTTAACAATACAAGCAGGGAAGTGTGAACTACGCGAAAGAACCTGGGATAGGTCATAATCTTTCAACGATGAGGCCTGTATCGGAGTGCCGGAGAGCACCAATCAACCTCAAACGCGAATAAAGTCCGCTTAGAAGCATTTTGGGAAGCTATTTTGGGAATCAGAAAGCAGCCGCTCGCGCAACAAAGAGTTGGTTGTGAGTTACGAGTGGAGTGCCTGTACAATTTCCACGGATTCTCGTATCGATGGCAAACTCCTCGAGGTGCTTACATGTTGATGCGGCGTCTGATTTCACTCAGCTTGACCGCTCTGCTGCTATTGGCGTGCGCGGTTTCAATCCCGCGGGTTGAGGCTGAGGATCACGAGATCAGCGTAGCTGCCGCGGCAGACTTGAGCTCCGCTCTACAGGAAGTCGCTGCTAATTACGAAAAGCGTACCGGGGTGACAGTGAAGCTCTCGTTCGGCGCCTCGGGCGCGTTGACTCAGCAGATTCAGAATGGAGCGCCGTTCGACGTTTTTTTTTCGGCTGATATGGACTACCCCCGCCAGTTGATCGCCGGCGGCCAGGCCGAAGGCGCAACGTTGTATCGTTATGCCGTGGGACAATTGGTACTGTGGGTTCCCAAGGACTCGCCGCTCGACGTCGAACATAAGGGCATGGATGTTCTGCTGGATCCGTCCGTGAAAAAAATTTCAATCGGCAATCCGCAGCATGCGCCTTACGGTCGCGCGGCCGCTGCCACGTTGAAGCATTATGGTCTGTATGAGAAAGTCAGCGACCGCCTGGTGCTGGGAGAAAATATTTCGCAAGCTGCACAGTTTGTGGAGTCTGGCAATGCGCAGGCGGGGTTCGTCGCGTTGGCGCATGCCATAGCGCCAGCGATGCAGGGCAAGGGGAAATACTGGATCGTTCCGGCCGAGGCGTATCCGCCGTTGGATCAAGGCGTTGTCGTACTCTCGCGCTCACCTCACCAGCAGGGCGCGGTGGCATTCCTGGAGTATGTAAAGACTGCAGAGGCATCGGCCGTGCTGCAACGCTACGGCTTTACCTTGCCCGAAGAGAAGCAGGGAATGGCCAAATGAATACGGCGGAATAAAAATGTCCATCGACTGGCAGGCATTCCGGCTCACCATAGAACTGGCGGTGGTTGTGTCGGCCATTCTTTTCATGGCGGGCCTGCCTCTGGCTTACTGGATCACTTTCTCGCGCTGGCGCTGGAAATTTCTGGTGGAAGCCCTGGTCGCCTTACCGATCGTGCTCCCGCCGACGGTGCTCGGATTTTATCTGCTGGTTGCCCTCGGCTCCCGCAGCCCGGTGGGCGTCTGGTGGCAGTCCGTTACCGGACACACTCTAGCCTTCACCTTCACGGGACTGGTGATCGGATCCATCCTTTACAGCCTGCCTTTCGCGGTGCAGCCCTTTGCCGCCTCTTTCTCGTCGGTCGATCGCAAACTGCTGGCGGCCTCGGCCACGCTAGGTGCTTCTCAGTTGCGGACTTTTTTTCGCGTCGTAGTTCCGCTCTCCGTGCCCGGACTGATCACAGGCGTTGCCTTGGCATTTGCTCACACGATGGGCGAATTTGGCGTGGTGCTGATGATTGGAGGCAATATTCCCGGCGTGACCCGCACTGTCTCGATCAGTATCTACGATCAGGTTGAGGCTTCAAACTATGCGGCGGCCAATGGGATGGCCTTGCTGCTGTTGGTCTTCTGCTTTGCCGTCCTCACCGTGGTATATGGGACGCACCGGAGAACGCCGAAGCAGAAATCATGGCCCACAAGCCTGACCGAATAAACTGACCTCAATGCCGACAACCGCGGAATCACGATCCGCAAATCCAGCGCTGAGCGCAGGCATTCGCAAGCGCTTTGCTTCTACGGAGCGCGAGTTCTCGCTCGACGTGGAATTCAACGCCGGACCCGGATTCACCATCCTGTTCGGCCCCTCGGGCGCGGGAAAAACTACATTGCTCGACTGCGTGGCGGGGCTGGCCACTCCGGATGCGGGACGGATTTCCATTGGCGAACGCATTTTGTTCGACGCGAACACTTCCGTCCAAGTGCCCGTGGCTAGACGCGGATTGGGATACGTATTGCAGGATCTCGCGCTGTTTTCGCATCTGACGGTCGAACAAAATACAGAATATGGCCTGGCGCATCTGCCGCGCTCTGCCAGAAAGCAACGAGCCACAGCGATGCTGCAGGAGTTCCGCATCGACCATCTGCGCCAGCAGCTCCCAGCGAAAATCTCAGGCGGAGAACGCCAGCGCGTCGCTCTCGCCCGAGCTCTAGTGACTGACCCGTGCATACTTCTCCTCGACGAACCTCTCGCCGCTCTGGACGCATCGACCAAGGCAAGAATCATCGACGATCTCCGCCGCTGGAATCAGGTTCACCGCATCCCGATTCTGTATGTCACGCATAGCCGCGAGGAAGTAACGGCCCTGGGCGAACGTGTGCTGGTGATGGATCAGGGCCGCATCATAGCGCAGGGCACGCCGCACGAGGTGCTGCGCGCTCCACTTCAGGAGACCGTGGCGCAGCTCGCCGGTTTTGAAAATATCTTCGATGCCATCGTGGAGTCCGTACACGAAGACCGAGGAACGATGACCTGCCGTTTGCCGGGTGAGACGGGAAGCAGTGTTCTTCTGGAGACGCCTCTGATTCGCGCCGAAGCAGGGTCGCGGCTGCGAGTGGGAATTCGTGCCGGCGACATCCTGCTGGCAATTGCAAAGCCGGTAGGGCTCAGCGCCCGTAACGTAATTGCCGGACGGCTGGTTTCTCTGGAGAGGCGCGACATGATTATTTCTGCTCGCGTAGATTGCGGCGTGGAGATGGAAGTCTACCTGACTCTTGCCGCGCGTGACGCGTTGCAACTGGAAGCTGACCGTGAGGTTTGGTTGGTGATCAAAACCCACTCCTGCCATTTAATGAAGAAGTAAAAAGTTAGAATGCAGAAGTCTAATTCCTACTTCTGCCTTCTCACTTCTGCATTCTGCATTTCGCTTTGCTCCATTTCGATCACAGCGATCCACTGGCCCTTGCGCCGTTCTGAAAAGACGATGTTGCCGCCGAGAATTTGCGCCGCGGCAGCTGGCGGCACATCTCGGTGAAAGCCAAAAAAGCGAGTCTTCCATTCTGTCCAAGTCTGCCAGTGATCCCAGCGCGCAGGGGCAGGCTCGTACTTCGTCGAGAAAACCAGGGCGACTTCATAGTTCGAACGAAAGTCAGCTGCGGAGAGCACTTCGTCCAGAGAGAAGTCCTCAATGCGCACCACGCGCATCGGCCGCGTAGTATAGCCGAGCCATGGCCTCGTCAACTCATCGGATGCTGGCCAAGCCGTAAGCACGCGAGCCATGGGATAACGAGCTTCCAGGAACTGCTCTCCATCCTCATGCAGGACAATGTAATCCCGATAAGCGAGGTTATCCTCAGGCGAAAATCCATAAGGAGGATTCCAGAACCATGCCACCACGAACGCCAGCGCAACACAGGCTACGGCTGCGCGCCAAAAACGCAGTCTGCGCCACAGCGTTGAGATGGAAAGGATGATTACCAGAGGAACCACCGGAAGCATATAGCGAGCGAGCACCGCGCCTCCGATCAACGCCATCGCCACCACATAAGTCAGGACGACGACGTAGAAAATCATCTGCACGGGAAGGCGGATCCGCCGCCGCTCCAAACCCGAATCGCGTTGCGGCGGCAGCATCCACATCGCAAGTAGCATCGCCAGCGTCAAAACCCACAGGTGAAGATAGCCGCTGGCTTGCCACACCCGCATGGCCAGTGCCAGAAGAATGCGGGTCGGGCTCAGCGTCGCAGCCACGTTGTAGCGGAAGAACTCCGGATTGCCGAAAACGTATCCCGTGTGCTTGTAGTGATAGAGATACCAGAGAGCCAGCGGCAATGCCGGAAGCAATAGCGAGGCGATGCGCCGCGCAGACCCGCTGTTTGATGTCGAATTACTTCGCGCATCTTCGCCATGCAGCCACAATCTACGCAGAGAGGCCTTCCGCGCGGGCAGTCCAATCATCTCCCATCCCGCAAGCGCAACCGGAGCGAGAATGGCGGTCTCCTTCGCCAACGCGGCGAGCGCGAACCACACTGCTGTTGCTACCGTCTGTCCTTCAACGTAAGCCGCGAGGCCCCAGAAAATAAGTCCCGCCGCCGTCAAATCGACATGAGCCAGGGAGCTTTGCGCGAAGAACACCGGATACAGCGCAGTGCACAGCGTAGCCGCAATCGCAACCCGTGTGTTGGCCACTCGTTCGGCCAAGCGAAACACTCCCAGAAGTGAAAAGGCGGACAGCACCAGCACGGCTGTTCGCGTCACCAGAGGAGTGTAGCCGACGGCTTTCCACCAGAGTGCCAGCCATGCCATCACCAGCGGGGGATGCGCATTCGAAACCGACGAACGCGGAATGAAACTTGCTGTTAGCAGGATGTCGCGCGCGGCTGGAACGTAGTATCCGGCTTCGTCCCAGAAGTACGGTAACCGCAGCAGAGGCACATGCGGCAGAAAAACAAATATAAAGATGACCGCAAATACCAGGGCTGGGTAAGTGCGTGACCATTGCACCTGATCGCCTCGGGGTTCTAGGGCAGCCGGTTCTAGTGAACTTGGCTTCAGTGCACCTGTCCTCCGGGGCTCATCCGTGGATCCAGTTTGATTTCGCCGAAGGCCGTCTCGTAGCCGGAGACGTTCTGCTGCAGCAGCCCGAGCAGAGCCTTGGCTTGTTGCGGGCTCAAGTAGATGCCCTGAAAGTTGCGAATCTCGACTTGGGTTTCGCTCTGCTGTTGCACAGTGCCAAAGACGAGGAAGAAATCCCACACATTCACTCGCATCTGCACACTGTTGGCATAGGCTTCCCGATACTCGGTCGCATTGGTCAGCTTGACATTGGGTTGTGGCGGAACACTCATAGGAAAGCAGTGTAATGACTTTAGGGGTAGAAAGGAAAGACGGAGAGGGCGAAATACCCGCGCCATTGCGAGACCGTTCTGCGGTCTCTGTCGCTAAGGGTCAACCTGACAAAAATTGTCGATCCGCCTGCAAGTTTCTGGCTAAGCGCCTTCGAATCGACTGCCGCGAAAGGTCATGGTCCGAAGCTACTTTGCTGAAACAAAAGGAGTTGTAGGATGTCATTACAGGTGTCATCTGGCGTTCAAAATGCGAGAGTTGGTAAGGTTTACGAATAGAATTTTGCGAGTTACTCTATGACCCACAAGCCTGAAGACGCGGCCATCGAAGAAGAGATTATTCTCCCGGAAAACCTTCTCCCTTTAGGATCTGTTTTGGGCGAAGGCGTCACGCCTCTGGACGTCAGCATGGTTCTAGCCAAAGTGTTTCACGTGCAATATGCCGAAGTCGCTCTGCTGCGACTGGAAGGGGGTCTGCTCAAGTTTGTTTTTCCTGAGCATCTCCGCACCACCGGCGCGATTCCGATTTCCAGCAAGGCCGTCGCGGCCCACACTGCGTTAAGCAAGAAGGCCGAGATCTTCAATAATTTCGCCCGCGTAAAACACGCTAGTATCTTCGAGACCATCAAGCCGGTCGGATCCGAAGAAGAAGCTCCGGCGCCTCCCGCGCCCATTCAGAAGCTGATGTCCGTACCGATTCTGGATCACCATTCGACCGTGCTGGGCGTCCTCCAGATCTCGCGGAAAGGGGTGGATCCGCGCTTTACTCAGGACTTCAGCCGCGAAGACTTGCACGACCTCGAACTCGCAGCCGGACTGCTGGCCGGTTCACCCGTGATGCTGGCTAATTGAATCTGCGAAGAATCGCGGTGTCCGTGTCATGATCCAGGATTGATTGGTAGGAAAAGGGTGACTCGAGCCCCCACGGTTTTATCCACCAGATCCTAAAGTTCGCCGTGCACGAAGAATCAGAGAGAGAACTGGAAAGTCGAAAGGCTTACGAGATACTCAGGTGACTCGTTTCGGTGGCGCGTTTCAGCGTGAAAGATTCCGAATATCGTTCCAGAACTCGTCACCAGGACTGGCTTCTTTAGGGGTGTTTCGATCCTCCGAAAAACCGGAAAAGCCAGAGAGTTACCGTTTCCGGGCAGGTTTCAAGCCACTTCCAGTGCAGCCGGGAACCCGTGGTACGCAGCAAGTCGTATTCGTTGACTGGTCGGTCGTCTTGCATGGCGGGAGCATTTATATCTAGGGCGACCACCCGGTCGATTGGAACTTCTCTCTTTAGAATAACCTCAAACTGTTGTTCGGCGGTTGGGAACGGCCCCCATTCCACCAAGTCAGCTGCCGCACTCGGCGGCATACGTTTTGCCAATTCAGCCGCGGACCGATACGGGATAGGCTGGCGGCTGGCAAGATAGTGGATGCCACGGCCATCGATCGAAACAAACGCGCGAACGTAGGGGAACGACTCTTTTAAGGCGTGCGCAATGGCGGCGGTCGTCACTAAATCTCCACCGGGGTACCATTGCTGCAGGATGCCGTGCGTCCGCAAGCGCTTCTTGGCGGCGGAATAGAACTCTCGCGAGTACAGCAGGCTTGAGCCGGCGGCCCCTATCGGCGGGGGCGGATCGATTACGATCACGTCGTACTGTCCAGCGGTTCGCTCAAGAAAACGCCGGCCGTCGTCAACTACGACGTGTGATTGCGGCGACTTCAGCAGTTGCGGGCCGTCTGCGTGGTAGTACCAGAAAAGTGCGGGAACGCTCGGAACAAGGTCCACCACCGTGGAATCGATTCCCCAGGACAACATGGAACGATGAGTTGTGCCCATGCCGAAGCAAATGACCAAGGCATTCTGCGGAGGACGGTCGAGGAACGCCAGGGGCAAGGCGGACATCAGTTTAGTGATGGGCGTCAGGAAGGTCATGCTCACGCCGTTAACGTAAAGCCCCTTCGCCATTCCTCGGCCAGCCGCGACAACGGTGGCCGTGCTGTCACGGCGTACCTGCGCCCCCGGAACTTGTTGCAGATAGCTCTGCGTCATGAAGATCAAGCCGAACGACGCAATCAGGATCACGGAGTACGCTAGCGCGCGTTTCGCCGTGGAGCGTTTTGCCGGCCCGGGTTGGAATAAGGTGAACGACAAAGCTATCAGCAACCAAGGAAGAGCAAGCGTTATCAGGGCGTGCGTCTCGTCGAGATACGGCAACAAGACAAAACCCGCAGCCAGCGGACCGAGGATACAGCCGGCGACATTCACTGCATACCCGACTCCCGCTCGGTTGGGATCGCCTTCCGAGAAACGGTCGACCAGCCTGGGAGTCAAGAATCCCAGCAGACCGCTGAACGCCGCGATACCCAAGGGCACGCGCAGCCACCACGGAAGAAATCTCAGACGGGAGTCGGCGGTGAGCAAAGGGATTAAGGCAGCGAGCCAAACAAATAGCCAGATCAGAGTTCCCTCGCTACTGTGCCGGCGGCTCCAGAAGCGGTACACGCTGGAGCCAATAAACGTCGCGGCCAGGTAAACGCCCAGGATCATTGCGAATGAATAGACGAGGTTACCGATATAGACCGCGTACTGCCTGGTCCAGACCACCTCCATACCCATGCTGGTGAGTCCGGTGGCGAATAGTAACCAGAGCGTGCTGTTCCCAAACATCTGACGCAAGGCGGGCGAGGCTTTGCCGGCGGCATCCTGTTCGACTTCGTCATTGCCGCCCGCTTGCGGAGTTTGCTTGCTCGCGATCTTAAGGGCAGCACAGCAGACCACGAGATTGAGCAGCATCCCAAATCGCAGGGTGCCGGTAAAACCGAAGACCTCGATCAACAGCAAGGGAATCAGTGCTCCCGCCACAGCGCCGAGCACGTTCGCGAGATAAAGAAAGCTGAATGAGCGTCGCGACTCAAGGCGCTTATCGCTACGGATGGCAAACATGCCCAGAGGAATGGTAGCGCCCATGCACGCGCACCACGGAATCAGAGTGCATGCCAGCCAGACACCGGCGGCGACGTAGTAGCCCGATGACGACAGGGCAAAGCTGTTCCCCACGTGCTCCAGCACGAAGCGACCAGCCAGCAATTCCAATGGAACAACTACGGCGGAACAGCCAATCCATAACTCGGCAATTGCGTAAAGACGTAACGGCGGAAACTTGAGGCGTCGCGCGTACTTGCGCACCAGGTGCCCAGCGGCCCAGGAACCGATGCCTAATCCCGCCATGAAGCTAGAGAGCACAATCGACACCATGGCTGTGGTGACACCAAACTGCGCCATGGCCAGTCGAAGCCAGATCAGTTCGTAGAGAATGCTACAGAATCCGGAAATGAAGAAGAAGGCGAAATACCAGCTCCAGCCACTCGTCGCAACCGCTGCTTCTTCCGGTCGTTCCGTCCCAGGCTCCGGGGAAAAAACTTCCATTGTGGTCGGCATCGTCTCAGTGCTCACAGATTACTCCTTTAGCGTGAGGACACTACGGTTCGTAGTGCCTCGTGGCGAACCCGAAGGAATGCTGGCTCAAGTCTCGCAGTCAGTTACAGAATGCAGGCAGATATAACTTGCCGTCATGGTAACGAAAGTCACTAGCCCCAGCCAGCAGTGACGTCGTCGAATTCGCGCAAGTTGATCAGATTGGTAGCAAATACCTTTCTTTGCCACTCGCAGTTCCCTACCTCTGGCAAGTGCGCGAATTGTGAG
>Ga0208819_1000550_pt1 | contig 26048 bp, 29 predicted proteins | sample June2015DPH_11_1_3_FD_184707 | JGI IMG/M metagenome (GOLD analysis project Ga0208819, IMG submission 184707) | Peatland microbial communities from SPRUCE experiment site at the Marcell Experimental Forest, Minnesota, USA - June2015DPH_11_150... | ecosystem: Environmental > Terrestrial > Soil >...
CCGAACTCCTTCACGCTTAAGCTTATTCCTTGCTGTAACGGCCTAAACGCTGAAGATGGTGAGTTGGTGAATGAAAACTTCATTACGAAACATTTGCTTAACGCCTTGTTGGACCTGTTCGTATGAAAAAATTTATTAACGGTGTGTAAAAAATAGCGCAGAACTTAGCGCGCGCTAAGAAGCATACAGACAGCAGAATTGACTTTCCACATAGAACATTCTTCTATATGTAATGTAGAACAATGCTTATGTGAGTGGCTGACTTTTTTTTCTAACTGGGTATATCAGAAGCTGCAGAGAGCCAACTTTTTGAGGGGACATCGGGAGATATCGCCACTCAGAGTGGGGTTCGAATCCCAACCGGCCTGCTTCCATGATGTGACTTGCGCTCTCGGGTTTTTTGGTTGCAAAGACTTGAAGTCATAACTTTCCCAAAAATGCGCAACGTGCACGCCTATGGCCAGTGGCGACGTCTCCCGCGACTCCCTTTTTTCTACCTGCCTTCTTTGAATAGAACTTTTTTCTATGAGTCTGCAACGCAAGATTCATAAGTACGAAAATAATACAGTAAGAGTGGAATGGGGAGTGGAAACGAAGAGGCTACTTTTTGGAGTAATTGTGGCACTTCTTATGTTTAACATGTTAACTCTGGCCCTTAGGATTCAGCCCGCAAGGTCGTCACCCACGACCATAACGGTTCCCGACGATTACCCGACGATACAAGCGGCCGTAGACGCCGCGGCCCCAGGAGACACGGTGTACGTGAGGGCAGGAACGTACTACGAGAACGTCAAGGTGAACAAAACGCTGTCGCTCGTCGGAGAAAACCCACAGAACACAACCATCGACGGAGGAGGAAATTGGTCCGCAGACGTTGTTAATGTTGAAGCGGATTATGTTGATGTGAAAGGCTTCACAATACGAAACGGCAGCGGGTACATACTTGAACCGCACGCAGGAATCACACTGAACGGCGCAAACTACTGCACTGTTGAAGAAAACAACGTAGAAAACAACTGGTGGGATGGCATCATCCTTGACAGTTCCTGCAACAGCATAGTAGTGAGAAACAACGTCACAGCTGACATGATGGATGGCATCGTAGTTGGGGGTCACGGCTACAATGACAGCGTAGTCGGGAACAACATAGGAGGCAATCAGGACGGTGTCGCGCTCGGGTGTTCCAACACCAGTGTAGTCGGGAACAACATCAGTTACAACATGGCTGGCATTTTTCTCGGTTCGGATTTCAACAACATAGTCGGAAACAACATGATACACGACTTCTGGGGGTTCTGGTGCGAAGGTTGTAATAACAACAGCATAGTCGGGAACAACATAGCGGAATGCACCCAGTACGGATTCTACTTCGGTTTTAATTGTAACAACAACAGCATAGTCGGGAACAACGTCACAGACAACAATTTGGCCGTCTATTCACACTCTGGCAACAACATTTTCTATCACGACAACTTCGTGGGGAACACAGTTCAAGTCATCGGTGGGTTCACCAATGTCTGGGATGACGGCTACCCCGCTGGCGGAAACTACTGGAGCGACTACGCAGGTCAAGACTCGTACCGCGGTCCTTACCAGAACGATACTGGCAGCGACGGGATAGGCGACGCTCCATACATCATCGACGCAAACAGCACAGACAATTATCCTCTGACCATTGCCGACGTAGCAATAAGCAATATCACACTGGCCAAGACAGTTGTGGGGCAGCGGTACGGTGTCAGCGTAAACGCAACCTTACAAAACGGAGTCTACGAAGAAACATTCAACGTCACGGTCTACGCCAACGCAGCCGCAATCAATGAAACACAGATAACCCTCACAAGCCGAAACTCTACGATCATCACCCTCACGTGGGACACGACGGGCTTTGCATTCGGCAACTACACTCTGAACGCTTGCGCTTGGCCTGTTCCGGGCGAAGTGAACATTGAAAACAACAAATGCACGTGCGACATCACAATCCACGTGGGCGTTCCAGGCGACGTTTCCGGCACGACTCCAGGAGTGTACGACGGAACCGTCAACATGAAAGACGTCGCCTACCTGGTCAGCTTGTTCAACACTTTTCCAGGGAAAGCCAGATGGGATCCGAACGCGGACGTAAACAACGATGGCCTCGTCAACATGAAAGACATAGCTATAGCCGTCTACTACTTCAACCAACACGAATAACCCCCTTTTTCGTTCATTTGTCACTTGTCTATTCTAACCCGAGGGCAGAGGCATTCTTCACAAACGTCAAGGCGCACCAGATTTGACATAGAAAAAGAGGGGTTGTGCGGGAGATGTCTCCACTCACAGCCGGTGCGAGATTATAGTTGATCGACCGCTATGGATTTGCCAGGTGGGCGATCAAAAGAAACAACAATGCTTGAGGTAAGATTGTCTCCTGATGGACGGCGCCTCTTGCTAGTTCAATGGCATACTCAAGGCGCTAATTTCTGGGTTCATCCTGATGGAAATTACTCATACGTTCCGACGGAACGGGACATTATTACTCTGAAGATGGCTTACGAGGCGATTGATAGTTTCAACAAAGAACAGATGTTCAAGAGGAACATCAAACTCAATGTATCTACCTCGTCCCAAAAGAGGTGCTGATTCTACAATCTCGAAGTTTCTGGCGCGCGCTTGCTTTAAATCGAGTTTAGAAATTGACTCTTTTTGTGAATAAATCACAGGTTGAGTACTCAAAAGAAGAAGCCCGAAACCCAACATGCAACCCGCACGAACACCCATCAAAATTCACCTTTTGACACTCAAAAGCCTCGCGGAATTGAGTAAAAAAAGCACTGAACCAACATGCTTCAACAATGTTTTGACACTCAAAGAAATCACGGATCGAGTACTCAAACACAAGGACTCACACGCCAACATTGAGCCACTGACTTTTCTTAGTCAATACGCGCTAGTCTGCAGGTTCCTTGTTCACTCGTGTTTCCTCAGAAGCTCCACCACGTCTGGAAAATCTATCCCCAACGCCTTCACTTTCTCCAGGGTGGGCACTCCGTTTTTGTTCCATCCTCGTCTCGCGTACACCGCATCCTTCAGCTTCTCGTACTCTGCCTCACGGTACTTCCGCAACGCCGCCATCTTCTCTTCCGTAGACTTGCCCTCTGGATCGTAGCCGACTTTTTCCCTGAGCTGTTTGTCGTAGCGTTCCGCGCGGCTCTCATACTCCTCCCGTGTAACAGGCCCAACGGCACGGTAAGGCAGCGCATCGTGCTCTCGCGTGCCGAAACCCATCCTCAGGTTGAAGATTCGCTGGAAATTGTACACTCTTTCACTCATCAGAATCATGTCTTCCACCGTGACCTTCTCGCCCGTGACGGCTGAAAAGAACCGCGCATAGTTTTCCACGTGAGCCATCACCTTAGCCGGCTCCTTCGTGTTCTTGTTGTCCTCCGGAACTACATCGTTCCACGGAAGCTTGCACAAACCGTTAAGCCCAAACCACGTGCGAAACATCGGAAACCAGTGCAGGTTCTCGGCCTTCTGCTCAAACGTCGGCATCAGATTGTGCACCATGTCCAAGAATATCAACCATGCCTCATCGTGCTGAGGCCCCTTCAAAGCAAGCCCATAACCGCCCTGCTGCGCCAACGACTCCTTCGTAACATACTCAGAGAACTCCAACCCCTTAGCCTCCATCCCAATGTCCCGCAACACGCTCGGGTCAGCACCATACTTCTCCGCGAAAACCCGTTTCATCCGCCTTATACCCCGACCCACCACCACGCCGAAGCCTTCACCCCTCGCCATCTGATGCACAAGCTCCAACGCTGCCTCCTTGCTCCCAAACCTCAACTCCAAACCGCCCGTCACTCCCCCGTCGATTAATCCCCTCTCGTAGCACTCCATCGCAAACGCCGTGGCCGTTCCCACCGAAATTGTGTCCAACCCGTACAAATCACAGTAGAAGTTCATTTCAACAACGTAGTCCGCGTCAAAGATTCCGCAACTGCTGCCTACCCCAGCGATGGTCTCGTACTCCGGACCGCTCACGAAAACTCTCCGCCCCCTAAACGGCCCCGTCCTCGGTTCGAAGTCCTTGACGCCGTGAGCGCACGCCATCGCACAGCCCATCCAGCAACCGTCAAACCCCTTGCTGAACTTCTTCCTGTAAACCTCCTTGCCCAACTCTCCCGCTCTTCGAGAGCTTCCGAACCTGAAGTTGTCCACGGGCAACAGGTCAAATTCGTTCATGGTGGTCACCAGGTTCGTCGTGCCCACAACCGCCATCTCATTCTGCATCCCATCGAGCCTCCGTATCTCCATGCTGTGAGCCGTCCCCGCCCGCTTCACCATCTCCGCGTCAGCAGGACCGTTAGTCTCCACGGAAACCCTGCCCGAATACTTCACCACCACAGCCTTCACCCTCTTATCACGCAACACCGTGCCAATCCCGCCTCTTCCAGCCTGCTTGAACCGGTGAATCTTCCTTCCAGCATCGTACCACGAAACGTTCAGACACCCAAAAAAAGTGTGCTCAGCCCCCGGCCCCGATGACACCACAGAGACGCTCTGACCGTTCTCAGGAGCATATTTCTTGACCAAGAGCTCCGTGATAGGATAAGTTTCCGAGGGCAGCGAAGACGCATCTTCAACCTGAACCCTGCCTTCATCGCTATCTATAAAGATGACCACTTCAGATTTGGCCTTTCCCTGAATCTCAAGCGCGTCCCAACCGGCGAATTTCAAGTATGGACCAAAATAGCCGCCGACGTTCGAGTCAATCACGCTGTCGGTCAGCGGGGAGATTGCGACTGCAACGCTCTTTCCGCTGCCCGGATAGACTGGAGTTCCGCCCAGCGGGCCGCAGGCGATGCACACCTCGTTCTCAGGGTCATCCCACTTGACAACGCGATCCTTGGGCAGAGCGTTCCACAACAGCCAGAGGTTGAAGCCGCGGCCACCCGTGAACGTGTCCCTCATTTCTTTGCTCACCGGTTTACTTGCAAGGCGCATGTTTGAGAGATCTATGTACAAGGTCCTGTTGTTGTAGCCCCTTTCAACCTTGCCCAGATCGTACTTGAACTCGACAATCACCAACGTCGGCACCCGCACGCAAGTCAGAAGCAGAAGCTACACAAGACACACTGATAGACTTTTCGACAATCTAGTAGAAAACCAAAACACTGTGAGGGGGCACCCCCCATTCAAAACAGCATTTGTTCGACATGAAGGTTGGTTGATTCACGCCTGATGAATCTATGATTTTTAATACGAGGAGAAGAGTATTGAGTGTTAACCAGCCAAGTTGCGAGGGCAAGGGATTTTGAAGATTTTGGAGATAAACCTCAAGAAAGGTTTTGCGAAGGTAATCCCTGAGACACTTGACGACTTCTGGCACCTGTACAACGTCATATACAAAAACGACAAAGTCTACGCGAGCACGACCCGGGAACTCAAGGTCGATAAAAAATACGGCAGACCCAAACGGGGGGAGAGAGTTCCTGTTTTTCTGGGAATCAACGTGGAAGATGTCGGTTGGGACAAGTTCTTGGGCAGGCTCAGGGTGCACGGCACAATCTGCGACGCGCCGGAAACGGTGCCCACGGGTGCGCATCACACGCTCAACATCACTTTGAACACGCCGATCACCATCGTGAAGAAAGCTTGGGCGAGACATCAGGTTGAAAGGCTGAAAAGAGCCAGCAGAACGTCTGAAAAGCCCATCATAATAATCTCAATAGACGATGAAGGCTACTTGATCGCAACGACGGCTCAGTATGGAATCGAGGAAAGGGTCGAAGAGAGGATAAGACTTCCTGGAAAGCTCGAGACGGACAAGAGAAGCGAAGCCACGAAAGAGTATTTCAGAAAGGCGCTGAACAGTCTGCGTCAAGTCTGGACACCAGCACGTAGCCCGATAGCAATCATCGGCGTAGGCTTCATCAAGAACGACTTCGCAAGATTCGTGGAAAACGAAGCAGCTGACATTGCAGGCTCAGTGGCAGACGTGAAAAGCGTCAACAACGGAGGCATCGCTGGATTACACGAGGCGCTCAGATCAGGAGTGCTGCTGAAAACCATGAAACAGCTGCGGATCGCCGAGGAAACGGGGGTCGTTGAAGAAATTTTGAAAAGGCTGGGAAAAAACGAAACAGCAGTGGCCTACGGGCTTGAAGAAGTCAAGAGAACGGCAGGGCTCGGCGCCGTTGAAAGGCTTGTTTTGACGGACAAGATGCTCCGCGAGTCTAGTGATGAGAAGCGTCTGCTCATTGAAGAGATGATGGAAACGGTTGAGCAGAAAGGCGGCACGATAACTGTTGTCAGCACTGAACACGAGGCAGGGACTCAGCTCAGCGGACTCGGCGGCATGGCTGCACTTCTTCGCTTCTCGCTCTACCAAAACTCGAGTTGATGATGGTCTGGTTCTCTTTTGAGAGGCGGAAAAACATCGTTTCAAATCAAAACTGTATTATATAAAGCCTTACTATATCCTATGGTGCAGGTTTGAGATGAATAGAATGGCCAAGAGAAAACCGTCCATACGCATCCAGAACATAGTTGCTTCGGCAGCGCTCAACCAAAGAATAAGCCTGAAAATGATTGTTGAGAAGTTTCCGCACGCTGAGTACAGTCCAAGGGTGTTCCCTGGACTTGTTTTCCGGTTGAAGAAGCCCAAGACAGCCACGTTGATATTTGAAACCGGTAAGATGGTTTGCACAGGAGCGAAATCGGAGAAGGAGGCGATACAGGCGGTGAACAAGGTGACGAAGGAGCTGAAAAGCCACGGAATGCCAATCGCTAACAGGCCGACCATCACTGTGCAGAACGTCGTTGCTTCTGCGGAGTTAAACGGTGAAATAGACTTGGAGAACGTCGTTTACAAACTCAAAAAGGTGATGTACGAGCCTGAGCAGTTTCCAGGAGCGGTTTACAGAATGGACGAACCGAAGGTGGTGTTCCTCATATTCTCAGCGGGAAAGCTGGTGTGCGTGGGCGCGAAGAAAGAACAGGACGTCTATGAGGCAGTTGACAAGCTTCAAGCGATACTGGAAGAACAAGGCCTCATTTTCTACCCAGAGGCTTAAGACAAGCTTGCCAGTCGCCGGCGGACAGCGGGATTCCCGTCTGCAAGCCGTCTCAGAGCCATCTCAAACGTCTCACTCTCGGACAATTCGTGCTTTATGAAGACTCCGGTTCTGCCAACGGTGTCTCTTCTGAGCAGAGCGTGCACCCGGTCTAGAACGGTTTCAACGGATATTCCGAGCAGTTTTGCAGCGTGCTCTTCACTTCCGACAATGGTGCTTTCACGGTGGCCTTTCATGGTGGGTTCAACGAGCATCAAACGTTTGTCCACGCCGGGTACGCGCAAGCCCTCCCCTAAAGTCTGCAGGTCGGCTTCTCCGCCGAACTTGTAGAACTCTCTTTCAACCTTGCGCAGTTTCATGAGCGGAAACGAGACGCTTGTCGACTCGTCGATTTCGATGTGTGCCTTCATCGCGTAAGAGGGTGTAGCCTGTACGACCAAACGTCTGTATGCGGATATGTTTGCTTTTTCCAAGGCTGCTTCGACGGCGAAGGACGATGCTTGAGATTGTACGAGAATGTCTATGTCGCTTTTCTTGGTAACGTCTCCTCTTGCGATGCTGCCGTGCACGACTGTTTCAAGATTGGCTTTTCCCAGAACGTTCATCAGTTGCATGGCTTTCTTTCTTAACTCTTCGAGTAGAACCCAGCGTTCACTGTTGTAGACTGTATCTCTGTACTCTGAGCGTCTCACGGGTTTCTTCGCCATTGTTCAGCCTCTTTCAAAGGAGTAATGCATTTGGTTTATTTTAGTAGTGCTGGGAAAACAGATGATAAACGGTTTGGGGTGCATGGATTGCGAGACACTGCTATGAGATGTTGGGTGGAGGCGTGTGAAGGTTCATGTTTGGCGGTTCAATGTTGAGTTTTGAGCCCTTGTGTTTGAGTGCTCAATCCGTGATTTCTTTGAGTGTCAAAACGTTGTTGAAGCATGTTGGTTCAGTGCTTTTTTTACTCAATTCCGCCTGTTTTTTGAGTGTCAAAAGCTTCGGCACGCTGAGTTTCTCATGTCAGAGTTGGCGTCCTTGTGTTTGAGTACTCAAACCGTGATTTTTTTGAGACTCAAAATCTTGTCATGGGATTGAGAGCTTGCGGTGAAGTGAGGTGGGTTTCCATGAACGGGTGCTGAACGGTGTGCATTTTGACTTGGAGCTTGCTTGTGTGAGGTGTGCTTTGGGAGTGTTGGGGTTGTGAGCTGAAGGGATTTTAGCGCGCGCTGAAGGATGAAATTGGCTTCTATTACGTCTTACTAAAAGTTTTATATCTGAGGGACGACTGAACAGAAAAGGGGGGGGGCTTCGGAAAATGAGACGAGAGGAAGTTGATTTTAGAAAACTTGTAGTTGTTCTAGGCCTGGTATTGCTGCTGTCTTCTTTTGGTATCAGAACAGTCTTTGCTCAATCTGGACAAGTTGGACTCAAGCCAACAGATGATACATATGCTGATTCTGACAGTCCAAACTATAGCTGGGGAGGACAAGAAGACCTTCTATTCCAGAATTATCTATTGTATTTCAATGGTGAAACCGTCGAAAGCATCGTGTGGCTGAAATTCAATCTGTCTTCTATTCCAGATGGGGTAGTGGTTGATGAGGCTACACTTCACTTGTATGAGAATGGTGAAGTGTTTGTGACACCTGGTGTGATGACGTTATTCGATGTTAGTGCTCACTCATGCTCTAATGATTCTTGGACAGAGCTGACGTTGACATATTCTAATATGCTAAGTTACAACACGACATCAATGGACTCAGTAACGGTTGGAACCGGTTATGAATGGTACAATTGGAGCGTGGTTGATGCTGTCAGAGATGCTTTGAATGGCACCGCTAAAACAGTGACAATAGTTCTTGAGCCGTCTTATGGTTTTGATGAACCCGTTGCGTTCGATTCTAAGGAGACACCTGTATCTAACTTGACGGACTATGCTCCTGAGCTAACTGTCCATTGGAGCAGTGTTGTCCCAGAGTTCCCAACGTCCCTTATGCCACCATTACTTGTCATGGCAACAACAAGTTATCTTATGCTTTGCAGAAAAAAGACAAACCTCAGAAAGAAGGATAAGAAAGAACTAGTCTCTAAGCTGAAACATTCTTTTGTTTAAACTACATTATCTAAACTCTGTTTGAACTAGACGTAACCGCATTTTCTTAGACTCCAAACGTCATGTTGTGTGGGCCATGGGCAAAATGTACTTTAGTTTTGTTGTGTGCATTATTAGTTCTGGAAAGGTATGTTTGCAGAGTGAATGGTGTTGAGCGTTAACACTGCCGTTTGCAATGTATGTAGTCGGAGGGAAGCGTTTTTCTTTAGGCCTTACTCGGGGGTGGGTCTCTGTAGGAGATGTTTCGTCGGTTCTGTTGAGGAGAAGACGAGGGCGACGATTGCGAAGTATCAGATGTTCAGGTTTGATGACAGGATAGCTGTGGCTGTTTCGGGAGGAAAAGACAGCGTTAGTTTGCTGCACGTTTTGGCGAAGATGGAGTTGAGGCATCCGAAGGCTCGGCTTGTTGCGGTGACGGTTGATGAGGGAATCAGGGGGTACCGGGATGAAGCGTTGAAGATAGCGGCAGAGAACTGTGAGAAGCTTGGGGTGGAGCATTGCGTGGTTTCTTTCAAAGAGCTTTTTGGCCTTACGCTCGACCGGATGATGAGACGCTTGAAGGATGAGAATGATGTGAAGCTGACGCCGTGCGCGTACTGCGGCGTCTTACGGAGAAAAGCGTTGAACACGACCGCTAGAAAAATCGGTGCGAACAAGCTTGCAACAGCCCATACGCTGGATGACGAGACGCAGACGATTCTTTTGAACATTCTCCACGGTGACGTCCTGCGCATAGCGAAGGAGAAGCCGGTCACGGATGAAGTGCATCTCAAGCTTGTACAGAGAATAAAGCCGTTCTGCGAGATTCCTGAGAGGGAAACTGCACTGTACGCGTACGTTAAGGGAATAAGGTTCCAGAGCACCCGGTGCCCCTACGCTTCAGAGGCCTTGAGGAACGACGCGCGTGCGATGCTTAACGTGATGGAAGAGAAGCATCCTGGAATAAAATTCACCATCTTCAAGTCGATAGAGAAAATCCGGCCGGCACTCGAAGAAACCGCGAAAAGGGAAGGGTTGAACGAGTGCATCGAATGCGGAGAACCCACGACAGAGAAGGTTTGCAGGACGTGCCAGCTACTCAAATACATAAAGTGATGTAAAGCGCAGCCTGTGCTAAGACGTTTGCAGTCCTCTTTCCCTTGCGGCAGCATCGCTTTTCATTTTGCGCAGCATCACTGACGCCTCGTTTGCCGTGTTAGCCGAGGCCAGCTTCTTTGCCTTCTGCAGGAGGATTGTGAAGCCGCAGTGCGGGCAACTTCTTGTTTTCTGGTCAGCCTTAGCCAGTAGGAGCCCACCGCATCTGCTGCACACGATTATCAGGGTCGGAGCCATCTTTTCACCAATCGAAAGCCTTTTCCACATCCAACTAGATAACGCTTAGTGCGAAGAGGAAAGAGCGCATGAGCAACGAGCAAGAAGCCAAACCGAAATCAGCTCTGGTTCAGGCGGCGGTGCATTATTTTAAGAAGGAGGGTTACAAGATGCAGCAGAACGTTACGACGCTTGAGGGTTTCAGCGGGACTTCAAGTAAGTTTGATTTGATAGTTCAGAAGGGACGTGTTGAGCAGGGAGTCTGGATTAGAGATTGGAACAGGACGATAGGCGTCAACGTCATAATAAACATTGACAAGGCTTCCGAGGACGTAGGGCTGTCGAGCCCCATTATAGTGGGCGAAAAATTCAGCGACCACGCAAAATCCTACGCAAACCGAAGGAAAATCACGCTGCTCACGAAGAGGCAGATATCCTCCAGCCTACGGTAGACCGGTTAGATTTTCAGGTACTCGTCGAGCAGGCCTTCATTTTCGAGTTTGCCCAGCCAATCCACGACGCCCACGCAGCACTTGCTGGGATCGGCCATCACTTCCAGCATCGCCTTGACGGTTTCCTCTGTTTTCTTGCCCGTAACATTCAGTTCACAGGTTCTCCCTTCATATCCAGCGTTTAAAGCGTCTACGAGGCACACGTCTAGTATTTCTGAGGCGAGGTTCTCCACGAGTTTCGGCTCTGGATAGCCGCGTTGTTCCATGAATTTTCGGAGTTCAACAGGGTCACGTCTCAGCACGAACACGAGAGTCACGAGTTTCTGTGGAACGACGTTGACGGCGTAGTGTCCATCGACTACGATTTCGTTCTTTTCCGTTTTCTCGATAATCTGGCTGATTCGCCGTCGCATCTTCTTTTCGTCGATGATGACAGTGTCTCGTTTCTCGTCCTTGCCCAGAACCAGGTTGTTTCTCAGGGCGAGATCGGTTAGGTCGACGTACAATGCGTCGAGCTTGGACGTGAGCAGACGTGCCGTCACGGTTTTTCCGACGGACGGCGTTCCGGTCACGAGGATGACACGTTTGGACATGTTTGAACAGTCCTGCAGGCCTATGTTGGGCTAGCCGGAAAATAAGGCTTCCACAACGGCGAGACTTGAATCAACTCTATCCTATTAGAGAACCTGTTGTCAACTCGGAGGTTGCACCGTGCCAAGTATGAATTTCACAGTTGGGACAATAAGGCTGCTGAAGTGTAGAAAACGCAAGTGAATGCTTCTGGGTCTATTTGTGGTGGGGTCGCTGGGATTTGCAATAGCACCTAAGTGGAGATGTCGCCCGCACAATCCCTCTTTTTTTTGTGGATTTTATGGTTGAATATTGGTCTTATGTTGAGTGTTTGTGTGGTTTTTGGAGGGGTTGCTTTTGAGTATTGATTCTGTGTTCATAAGTGTTTAGTCAGGAGAAAGACATTCAAGGACAACGTTACTGACGCGCGTGTAGTGGCTAGTATGAAGCGTGATTTGCATGGTTGATTCTGTTGTTCAGTCACATGCCGAGATAGTTGTTGGCTCCTCTGAGAAGTCGAAGATTCGTATCTTGCACGTTGACGATGAGCCTGCTTTATTGAGGGTCACAAAGCAATGCTTGGAATTGGAGGGCATGTTTCAGGTTGATTCTGTAAGCTCTGTTGAAGAAGCGTTGTCGAAGCTTGAGAAGGAACGATATGACGCGGTCGTTTCGGATTATCAGATGCCTGGGAAAGACGGTCTGGAATTTCTGAAAGAGCTGAGAGAAAATGGAAACAGGACCCCATTCATCATGTTCACTGGAAAGGGCAGAGAGGAAGTCGCGATAAAAGCGCTTAACCTGGGAGCCAACCAGTACCTTAACAAAACAGGAGAAACTGAGACCGTTTACACGGAACTGGCCCACGCCATAACAGAACTGGCTAAAACCAAGAAAGCAGAAAAGCTGCTTAGGCTATCTGAAGAAAAGTACAAGGGTCTTTTCGAAAACGCAAGAGATGTGATCGTTTTGTTTGATCTGAAAGGAAAAGTGACTTCCATAAACAAGGCAGCAGAAGAATATGGCTTCAACAAGAGTGGGATGCTTGGAAAGAATATGCTCAAGTTCGTCTCCAAGAGATATTGGCCGAAACTGCTCAAGGATGTTGCCCAAATAGCTTTTGGAAAAACAGCGAAAGGAAGAATTGAAATACACACGCCGAAAGGAGACAAAATAGCAGAGTATAGAAGCAACCCGATATTCTCCGACAACAGAGTTGTCGGAATACAAACCATTCTAGAAGACGCCACCGAACACGAGAAAGCAGAAGAGGCTTTAAGAGAATCCGAGGAGGAATACAGGAACCTGTTTGAAAGCGCTATGGACGCGATAGTTACATTAGACTTGAAAGGAAGCATTACAGCAGTAAACAGTTCCGTGTTGCGTTTTGGCTACAAGAAAGAAGATCTGGTCGGAAGGAACATTCTCGATTTTGTTTCCAAGGAATACTGGCCGGCTGTCATGAGGGATTTCTCAAAGGTAGTTCAGGGAGAGCCTGCCAAAAATGAAGTCGAACTAGCAGTCCCTACAGGAAAGATTCTTGTGGAATACCACGCGGGTGCTATAGCAAAGGAAAACAATGTTGCTGGAGTGCAAATAAATATAAGAGATGTGACTGAACGCAAGAAAAGCGAGGAGTTGCTGAGGGAGTCTGAGGAAAGGTTTAGGGGCTTGTTCGAAAGCATACAAGACCCTGTGGGCATCTTCGTTGGAAAAGAAGGGCATCTGATAGACTACAACACAGCATTCAAGAAATCATCTGGATACGCTGATGAAGAACTGAAAGGCAAAGTGTTCTTGGATTTTGTTCACCCTGACGATCGCGCTATGGTTCTGGAGAAATATCGAACAGAATATTCAGAAGACGAATTTCCCCTGATATACGAAATAAGGGGAGTGAACAAGAAAGGAGAATCCATTCCGCTTGAGCTCAGCGTTAGCACGTATAAAAGGAAAGGCAAAGTCATTGGCATAGAGGTAATACACAGAGACCTAACTGAACGCAAAAAGTCAGACAGGATTGTTTTGGAGAACCGGGAGAAATTCGAAGGTTTGTTTGTGCGTAGTCCTGAAGCTGCAGTTTATCTTGGGCCAGACTTTGGCATATTGGACATCAACCCCCGCTTTAAGGAGCTCTTCGGGCATGATCTTGCTGAAATCAGAGGCAGACATATCGATGATGTGGTAGTTCCAAAGGGGAAAATCAAGGAGGCAAAAATGCTGAATGACAAGGCTGTTCAGGGGTACGTCTACCACAATACTGTCAGAAGAAGGAAAAATGGGTCATTAGTTCCTGTTTCCATATCTGCTGCGCCGATAGTTGTTGGGGGTCGACTTGTAGGCTATGTGGGGATGTACAAGGACATTTCCGAGTTAAGGAATGCCGAGAAAAAGTTGGAAACGATGAATGAAAAGTTGCGAGTTGTGGGCGGACTAACGAGACATGACGTCAGGAACAAGCTTTCAACGATCAATGGAAATATCTATTTGGACAAGAAGAAACTGGCGGATCATCCTGAAGTCCTCCAGAGTTTCAAGGATATGGAGTCAGCTTGTGAACAGATCGTAAGGATCTTTGAGTTTGCCAAGGATTATGAGAGGCTCGGTGTTGAAGAGCTGACTTATGTTGACATGGAGAAAATCGTCGATGAAGCAGTTTCGCTGTTCCCGAACTTGCTTGGCATAAGAATATCGAACGGCTGCCGTGGATTAGTGGTCTTAGCCGATTCTCTACTCAGGCAACTCTTCTACAATCTGATAGACAACACGTTGAAATACGGTGGAAAAGCCACTCAAATCAGAATACACTACAAGATCACAAACGGAAACCAGTTGCGACTGTTCTACGAAGATAATGGTGTTGGCATACAGTCTGATGAAAAGCGGAAGCTCTTTCGCGAAGGTCACACGACAGGCAAAGGCTCAGGCTACGGGCTTTACCTGATAGGGAAAATGGTGGAAGTCTACGGCTGGACCATACAAGAAACTGGCACGCCAGGTGAGGGTGCACATTTCATCATAACAATGCCAAAGACAAACCCGAGCGGAAAAGAAAACTATCTTGTAACTGCACAAAGCGCGCGCGTGTCTTACGTCGGTTTCACTTCAGGACTTGTGGGCGGGTACTGCTGACTGGTGCTTGTCTCGGATCTGGAACGCCTCCTACGGGCTATGACTACCACCGCTATTATTGCGACCACTATAATCAACACTATCACTATGGCGGCAAATGGGATGGAGAATGGTGACGACTGTGGCATCACACTTTTTCCTGAGGAGTCGGTTTTGACTAGAAAGGCGTCATAGCTGCCGGCGCCGTAGGAAGCTGTGAATCCCGCTAACGCGTAGCCCCCGTCGCTGGTTTGGACTAGCGAATACGCTTCATCGTCACCTGATCCTCCGTAGGTTTGGCTCCACTGCATGTTTCCAGAAGAGGTGGTCTTAACGAGCCAGTAATCAATGTCGCCGGCGCCGTAGGAACCTGTCAAGCTTCCTAATGCATAGCCTCCGTCGCTGGTTTGAACTAACGCGTTTGCCACTTCGTCGTATGCTCCTCCGTAGGTTTGGCTTCCCTGTGACGTTCCAAAGGAGTCGGTTTTAACCAACCAAAAATCGTAGCCGCCTGCTCCAGTGGAGTTTGTGAGCCCGGCTAGGGCGTAGCCTCCATCGCTGGTCTGGATCACGCAGCCAGCTTCATCGTCTCCTGAGCCTCCGTAAGTCTGGTTCCACATCACGCTTCCAGAAGAGTCGGTTTTAACCAACCAAAAATCGTAACTGCCCGCGCCGAAAGAGCTCGTGTACCCTGCCAACGCGTACCCTCCGTCGCTGGTCTGGATAACAGAGGAAGCTTGATCGTTCCCTGTCCCACCGTACGTTTGGTTCCACAGCATGCCTCCGGAAGAGTTGGTCTTGACGAGCCAGAAGTCGAAGCTGCCCGCGCCGTATGAATCAGTGAACCCCGCTAACGCGTAGCCTCCGTCGCTGGTTTGGATTACGGAGTATGCGCCGTCTTGTGCTCTTCCTCCGTACGTTTGGCTCCACTGCGCGTTTCCAGAAGAGTCGGTTTTGACCAGCCAAGCATCGGTTTCACCGGCACCGTAAGAATTCGTGTACCCGGCTACTGCGTAGCCCGTGTCGTTGCTTTGGACGACTGAATAAGCTTCATCGTCGCCAGCCCCTCCGTACGTTTGGTTCCACAGCATGCCTCCGGAAGAGTTGGTTTTGATTAACCAGAAATCGTAACTGCCTGCGCCGGAAGAGTTCGTGTACCCTGCCAACGCGTAGCCTCCGTCGCTGGTCTGAACGACTGAATAGGCCTCGTCGTCTCCAGAACCTCCGTATGTCTGACTCCATCCTGTCGTCGCGGCGGAGCCGAACGGAATGCATGACGCTGAGATGAAGACGGCGACGAGAACAACGCCCAAGACTAATCGCGTCATACTTTTCATGATATGCGCACCAGAACATCGATGTGGTGAGCCTTGATTCTTAAATAGGTTGCGCGCGCGACCCCCGTTTCCCCAACTTCTTGACTCAATATGCCCATTTTCTCAGACCATAAGAAGTCAGGAAGTGCATAACGCGCCAAAATTCTTATTGGAGACTGCCGTGACAGTTACTGTTGGGCTGGCGAGTTGGTGTGTGGCTTTCGAGCCTCATATTGGAAGGCTTGAGGAAACTCCGCCCACGCGTAGAATTGCAACGCCTGCAAGGGCGTAAGGTGAGAACCTTGGCTACGGAGCAGAAACGAAACGTCCATCCGGCATATGCCGATGACACATGCTAAGTTGTCGAGAATGCCGGGTGCGAAACGATGAAACGGCCGTCCTGCAAGTGGAAAGGGCAAACAGACGCCGATGAAGAATCTACCGGAAGGCGCGGGTAGCCCGATTAGCCGAATGCCACAAAAAACAAAAGGCGGGTTACGACCAACACGCCTGCCCATCCTTGAACCCGCCTCTCCATAACGAAATCTTAACTCAATTTATCATACACCTAGAAAAGCAAGCTTATGCAGAGCAAACGGTCAAAACGAAATACAAGATTCTAAGAACAATGCTAAAGGATAACGTCAACTTGAACGACCCCGAAGCCGTGAAATTATACATAGCAAGAAAAAAGTCATGGAGCAACGGACACAAAATCCTTGCAGCATACACCTATAATGAATATGCCAAAATGAAAAATATCCGTTGGACGATACCGAGATATGAAAGAGATGAAAGCCTGCCCTTCGTACCAACACAGAAAGAAATAGACGCACTCATAAACGGAACAGCTAAGAAAATGTCAACAGCACTACAAGCACTTGATGAAACAGGCTTTAGAATAGGAGAACTTTGGAACTGCAAATGGACAGACATAGACGAAGAGAAAAGCACCCTCAAATGCAAAGCGGAGAAACATGGCAAACCAAGAGAAATAAAAATATCAGCGAAACTTCTAAGCAGATTAAACGCACTACCAAGAACTAACGATTACATATTTGGACGAACAGACCTAGACAGCTTCCGATGGTCATTCGACGTGCAGAAGAAAGCATTAGCCGAAAAGCTCCAGAACCCACGACTTAAACAAATACACTTCCACACTTTTAGACACCACCACGCCACCAAACTATACAACGAAACAAAAAGCATCCTAGAAGTACAAGCAAGACTAGGACACCGCCGCATAGACTCAACAATGGTTTATACACACATCATAGAGTTTGACGAAGAAAGCCAAAACTATCACCATGCCATAGCACGAGACGAAAAAGAAGCAGGCGAACTAATAGATAATGGATGGACATACATCTGCACAACCCCACAAAAAATAATGATGTTCCGAAAACGAAAATAACTCCCTCTCTTTTTAATTTAAACTAATTTGCAGTTAAGGTGATAGAACGACAATAAGTAATAGCCTCTTGAGAATAACAAATCACCCTTGCTGGATTCAGAAAATGGGCAAAACTGTAACAAGAAAGGAACTCCAAAAAATCATAATTGAAGCATGTGATTACTGGGATAAATGGACTTGGATGAGATACATTGGCTATTCTTATGGCGAAGAAGGTAATTGGCGAGACGGATACCTGCATGAAGCAATCCAAATTGTGAAACTAGACGATACTAGTCAATTAAACGATGAATTCCGTGTTTTGGGGTCATTCGTTAAACAAAAAGGTCGCCTCAAACTGCACCTCTGTACAAAAGAAAAAAACAGAACAGCGTGAAGCGCGCGTTAGTCGCCCGAAGAAGCATTGCGGGTAAACGAAAATAGAAACAAACACTTATCTTTCTTTACGCAAAACCTCATGCTCGTGAGCCGTTCGGCTCACTCGCACGTTCCAGACGATACGCCCAAAAGCCGGACACTTTCAAAACCGCACGCGCGCATCATCTTGGAATGAAGCTTTACCTTAGCGAGCGCTGCGCTACTTCTTGGATGCACGAGTGTTATCAGAGCAGTATCTTAAGGGCTCCGTAAGATATGGTTTCGGTGATTTCTTCAACGAATCGTATGTGTTCCGCATTGCCAGAAGCAATGGAGCCTCGGAGGACTATAGGCGTGAAGTCTAAGTCTTGCGCACCTTTGTAGGTGGATAGAACGCAATATTCTGCACAAAAACCCGTCACAATAATCGTGTCAACTCCGAGCTGTTTCAATTTCTCCGCAAGCCCTGTTTTCGTGAAAGAGTTACCATAGGTCTTGATGACGCGCGTGTCTTGAGGCTCAAGTTTTAGGCTCTTAGGCACTTCAAAGTCTGGTGTGTCCGGAACTAGATTCTCCTGTTCGTCCTTGTGTTGGATTACAAATATTGGGAGGTTCTTCTCTCTGAAAAGGACTATTGCAGCGTTTATGTATTCAATGGCGGAATTTAACGAGTCTGCGCATGCTTGGTTGCTGAAGAATCTGTTTTGCACATCTATTATGAACAGAGCAGATTTCATAATTACACTCCAATTCTCTCAAATATCACTCTTGCCTTGAAAGGCCAAACTGAATATTAAAGGTTGGTGAAGCTAAAACGCGCGCTTTGAGTACCGTAGCGCGCGCAATCGATAGCGCAAGTGGTCTTAGCGCGTGCTATACTTACAATGTTCTGTTTGACTTTGTCAGTTTTGAAAAGACCGGCAGAACTAGCGCGTTCTTGATCAAGCCGAAGTTATGAAGCCCCAAGATCCAAAACCTGTAAGCCGAGCCTCTTCTAGACTTCGAAAATTATTAAAGCACTATTACGCATATCATACCTTCTGGGAACATAAATGCCGAAAAAAGAAAAACCGTTAACTAAGAAAGAGCGAGACGAGAAAAGGAAGAAACATAAGGAAAAGCAAAGCAAAACACAGGCTTCTTAAGCCCCAAGAAAGAGCTTTGCAAAACTCTTTTTCTCTTTTTACCATAAAGTTGGCTTCTTTGATGAAATGAAAGAAAGACGCGTCAGTTTTGGATATTATTGGCTTCCTCCATTAATGCGAAAGAAATATGTTTTAGCTTGTTTATTTATCGTTAATTTGTAGCTGAGATTTATGCCGAGTGTAATGAAACGTAAACAAAAGAATACTCAAATCGCACAACAGAAAAAGATAGAACGGGATAAAGAAGCGAAAAAGAAACAGTTGAGACAGCAACTTCCTGCCAAGGGCAAGAAACGTTAAAGCCCGCGCGCGCTAGACGACACGCGCGGTGACGGTACGCCAAAAGAGGCACGCTTAGTCTGAGACTTCAACATTATCGACTATCTAGGACTATGAATAGTGAACAGCAAATGATGGATTTCGACAGTTTTTTCTCTGTCCTCAGGGAACGAATGTCGAGTAACAAAATAAGATGCTGCCTTCTCCTTCAACGAATCGGCCGTGAAGGTCACATGCACGCTGGAAGCTTCTCTTGCTTTCCTAATAATAGATGTGAAATCCTTTTCGCATACAAAAGTGATCAAGACCCCGACATTTTCTCTCCAAGTTAAGTATCTGAATAGCTGATCTATCGTTTGAGTGTAAAGATCTATTCCGCCCCAAAATTTGCATTCAGCTACGAAAAGATTGTTGCCAGAATAGAGTAGAGATATATCCGATTTACCTAGCTTGTTAAAGGCTTCCGCCACTGCACGCAATTCGAAGTTGCCATTTAAGAAACTAATCAGAATATTCCTCAAGTCACATTCGTCGAGTTTAACGAAAGTTTCCGGTGCTGTCTCAAATGTACGCCCGCCTCTAGACAAAACGTCGATAATAGCCTCAAGAATCTTCGGGTCGATTTTCGGGTCTGCTGAAGCCCTCGACCGTGGAGGATTTATGATTATTTGTTTCTTCTTTGCCAAGGGGACAATCGGGGAGGTTGGCTCAGCTCTTTCCACAATCGGAATAATCTGAGACAGCTGTTTAATCATGTCTTTTTGAGCTTTCAGTTTAGATTTGCGTTCAGTTATGATACTTGAAATTTTTTCTCGGAAAAGTCTATTTCCTCTTTCTATTTCAGTATTCTTACCAATGACGAGTTGAGAGACTATCCTTTCATATTCTGCTAATGTTTCTTTCGCATCTTGAAGTGAAAGACTTGTTCGGATGAAAAATCCGTTCTCGTCATATTGGACAATACATTCGCCATCTTCAGGATCAGCAATTCCCAGCTTAAGAACTACATCAGTTTTTTCTTTCCTCTCGACATTAAACCTGACGGTCACTGCGACTGAATCTAAATTATTGTTTGCAGTTGATGGGCTATCAGTGATTACCTCAGCTTTTCCGCCGTTAATAAGAACAATCTTCGGCAACTTATACGAAGAATAGTAATAGTCAATTAATTCTTCAGCTTCGATTCCTGCCAAATAATCGTCTCCTCGCCGCTTGAGGTTTCCTATGACTGATGAAATGTGATGCTGGTAATACTCCCGAATCAACTGCATTCAATCACCGAAAACTAAAAAACTTGTTCGTAAATTTGTCTTCCGTCTTTTTCAACGGTTCTAATCAAACCCTCACGTCGCAAAGTACTTAGATATGAGCCGACGTATTCCGCTGATTTCGCTATTGCCTTGATTATGTCTTGAGTGCTGTTGGTTCCATCGCATAGGTCATAAATCTGCAACTTCACAGTACCTTCTTTAAGCAAACCCTTTTTGACACCCGCTAGTTTTTCTTGGTTTACCAGAACAAATAGCGACTTAGTCTCTTCCAATGATCTTAAAATTTCCTTCAGCAGTTCTCTTTCAGATTGGTCAGGCATGAGAACCCTCCGTTGTGGGCTCAGAAGCAAGCGCTATCTCCTGCAGTGTCAATCCATATTCACTTGCTAAAGTCATTACTTGTTTCCCTCTATTTTTGATTGAGCGACTGAGTCGTCTTCACTTCCTCTCTTATCGTTTGTAGTTTGCATTTGTTCTGGTGTTTTTGCTTTCTTGCCAGCTTTCTTCTTTCTAAGCTGGCTCAGCTGAACGTTAATATTTTTGGAGGTCTTGTTCAAAAGGGTCGCAATTTCTTTGGGTCGGAATCCAAGGGAATCTAACAGTTCTATTTTTCCCTGCTCCGAAGCAATCCCCTTGACAGCTTCCAAAGCTTGCAATCTAAGAAGCGTGTCCATTTTTTTGGAGATTTCTTCCAGCAACTTGTCGGTTTGACTCATTTTCATCACCTTACACTATTTCACGGGATTCTGCTTTCTCATTTTGCGATTGTGGACATGCAATCCCAAAATCCTCAAGTTCAAATGATTTTCTGAAACGTGTGCCGCCTTGTACCTTGATTGGTTCAACGATACCCTGTCGTGCCCATGATTCCCAGTATCTTCTGATAGTGCTGTCGCCAACACTCGCTGCTTTGGCGATTTCCACGCTACCCTTGTTTCCATCGCTTAGATGATAGATCAAGCGTTTTTGCTCAGTGTCCAAAGCTGCAGTAAGTATGTTTCGGACTTCTCTAGCGCCAGTGAACTTCGTCCATTTCAGAATCTCACGCATCACTTCAATGAGTTCATCCATTTTATCGCTCATTTCGAAACATCCCCTTTGATGGCTTCGTCACTTTCACCAGCGTTCTCAGCGTTTGCTTCGACTTGCTGTTTCTTTTTCCTCTTTGCTAGCTCTGAAGTGTTGATAGCCAATTCTCGCAGTGTAAAAAGCGCCCTGTAATTTTTCGAATACTCATTTGGAGGAGTAACCAAGCCCGCTTCAATGAACTCATCTATCCAGCGACTGACCGTCGGTTGTGGAATTCCCGTCGCAGCTTTGATTCCTGTCTGTGAAGCACCTTCATAGAGCTTCTCGTAAACCTGTGCCTTCTCTTGGGTATCAAGCACTTTTGAAGCAATATCCCTAGACGCAATAGCAGCTCCGATCCGCAAATACGTCCTGATATCATTGAGGATTTTATCAGCGTCGCTTTTCTCACTCATTTGCATCAGCCTCCGGCTCCTGTTCTCCCTGAGCTCTTGCCGTGCCTGCTTGCGGGACTGGAGGAATGGTGAGTCCTACTTCTTCCAACGAACAAATTCGACGATATCTTCCCTGATAGGTAGGAGACGGTTCAACAATGCCAAGCTTGCTCCATTTTTCCCAATACCTCGCAATTGTTGCATGGCTTCTTACGCCGACAATTCCTGCTATTTCTCTTGTACCTCGTTCTCCGTCTGAAAATTCGTAAATCAAAGTTGTTGTGTCATTTTCAAGATTTTGACTGAGGATATTCTTAAGTTGCTGCACTCCCGCAAAACGGGTCCACTTCAGAATCTGATCCAGCTTGTTCTCAATACTCTTGAGAGCTTTCAGTTCTTCGGACAATTGCCTCACTTCCACGTAGATTATGTTTGACCAGTACTTAACTGTTTAGTCTGATTGACTAATAACGTCCTAGCTTATAAGTTAATGAGATTATTAGTCATCTGATAGCGCGCGCTCGGCTCACTCCCACGTTCCAGACGATACACGCGCGCTCAAGAGAGACTTGCCGTAATGGTTGTCGCTGGGTTACACTTTTATTTGGATATGTAGATTGTTTATCATGCCTAACAATGAGCTCGAGTATCTTCTGCAGTACAACGCTTTGCTTAAAAGAAAAATAGAACCATTAGCGCGCGCTCTCACTACCATGTTTCTGCGCCATCAAAATAATCTTCATATATCCAGACCTATCAAGAAATGAGCTTAGGGACTAAGAATGAACGAAAAGAAAGTGGTTGGAAGAAATGTCGCAATTTCGCTCGGAATAATCTGCATCATTTTGGTAGCCGGCATCAGTGGAATTGCGGTTATGCTTAACAACAACATTGCCCAACACAATGATTACGTCTTAAATCACAGCTATACGAACGACAAGTACAGTAATCTGAATGCGAGTTTGTACGCAATCGATAGCCAGCTAGATGATCTTACAAGCATTGTACATCTTGAAAATTCTACGACGGTCTACGACGTTGGTCAGCAGATTGAGTTGCCCGCGAATTTCAGCACAGAACCTGATATCGGCGAATATGGATTAAGCTCGACTCCTCCTTTCGGTGAGTATGCAGGAATCGCCTATGTGGAAATCTCATCAAATAGAAGTGATACCTATGTCAACGTCACATATACTGCAAAGAACGTTTTTCCGCAATTCAACTATACGGTGGAAACAGATATTGGAACGAGTGGGACGCTGGCTTTTCCAGTATTGCCTGCGGAGATGATTAACCTAAGAATCGCACTGCGGGGCAGTGGAATCGCGTACGCAAACGTGACCATAACCTATCGTTACTGAAAAACGCGTGCTTAACTAGTCAACGTCTCAGGTGATACGAAAACTATCCATAGCTTCCGCTAAGCGCTTCCACCCAATTCAACGAACCGTCACTACCGACCAAGTCATCAATGAAAGAGCCAACGTAGTCAGGCGAATCCCTTTCCTTAACAATACTCCTAACACCCGAATAATGCAACCTGACCAATTCCTCACCGCAGATAGGACACAAAGACCTCCTCTTCTCAACCTTAACCTTCAACCTGCGATAACTACAGACACCAAACCACGTACACGCATGAGGACGCTTAACATTAGTCCTAATAGTCGAATGATTCAACTGATACCAAGCAGTACCAAAAACAGTCTTACGCTCACCAAAAACCTTCACAATATACCTATCCTTCTCGTATTCCCTCACTTCTCTACCCTTAAAACCCGTACAGGACTCACAATCCTTACGGTCATGAACACAATCACGACAAACATCAAAAGGCACAAGCTATGATAGACACATCGACTTTCGCTCTTCTCGGCGCGAGCTAAGTGCAGAGTCTTCATGAAAGTTTTATATCTGACACTTCTGGAATAGCTTTTGGAGAGTTCAAATATGTTAATTCTGCAGACCTCGAGGCATGCACCTGAAAGCTGTCCGATGCATAATGAGAAAGTCAAAAAAGCAAGCGTGGACCTCATGGCAAGAATGGATCAGCTTGTAAAGAAACACGGGATCAAGGTGGTGGGAGGTTGGCATTCGTCGCCAGACCACTTCTTCGTGGTGGTTTACGATGCGCCAAGCATGGAAGCTATGCTAAAATTCTCGATGGAACCAGAAGTCATGGCTTGGTCAAGCTACCACACGACTGAAACCAGACCAGTAATGACTCTTGAAGAAAGCATGAAACTACTGAAATAAGCCAAAGCGATACCCCTCCTTTTTCTTTATCAAACCCATTCAATAACCATGACAAAGTGCCGACAGTTAACAGACCTCATTCAAGCGCCGAAGAGTTGACTGAACGTACGCGTTAGGGGCTTTCGGATCAGTTTCCGACACGTTCGAAACTCAAGTAGCCTACCTGTTCTTTTCCGTTCACAAGAGTTGGGGCGGTCAATACGGACAGCGTTTTTCCCTTGATCTTGAAGTTGCGCTCCTGAATTCCGCTTATCCAATTGGGGAACAGGCTGACTTCTACCTTTACTCGAAACTTGTCTCTCTCGATTTCATAAGGTCCACAGTACGATAGGTATGAATCTGCCGCATTCGCTCTTTCTTCCACGGTGCCTCCCTTCATGTCTTGTGAGGAGAATTTCTTGCGATTGGCGTTCATTATTGCGACGCAAAAGTAGCCTTCTGGACTGAAGATGACGTAACCAAGAACTTCTTTCCCCCACGGATAGGAGACAGATCCGTCCGATGCCTTTGTTTCGAGCGATTTCAGTTTCCATGCTCCCAATAGAGGATTACCCTTCATCTGTGACCACTTCCATAGCGACAAACGTGGTATCTCACCGCAATATTGATTTTTTTCGCGCGCGCGGCACTCGTGATTATTGGAAGATATATGTTGTCCCCACTGAGTTGAGGAGGAACTGCTCAGGCATCACCTCGGCAAATTGATTGATGGCTTTCCACCCGGTGCAATGCATGGGCACTACAAAATCTGGTCCTATCTTCTTCATCTCCTCAATGGTTGGTCCGATGATTGGCTCAAAAATCCCTCCGGTGAGGTGAAACCCGCCCAGAACTGCGTGAACCTTGCTCGTTCGTGCAACCTTTTGGACGTGTTTAACCGTGTTGATGATGCCAGAATGGGAACATCCACCGATAACTATCAGCCCTCTACCCTTCACCTTGACTGCTACCCCTTGGTCATCATGAAAAGGATCCACAACCCATTTATGATCGATTTTCGCTTCAGCCCAAGGAAAACCTTTCTCAAAAGCCGTTACTCGTTGCACATCTCCTGAAACAAGGATAAGATCTGAGGCCAACGTAGAAGCCTCTTTAGCTTTGTGAAGCGCCACCTCGGTTTCCTTTAGGGCTACTTCATCTAACTTAGGCATATCTATTATCCCGATACCGGGGGCATTTCCGCGGCGCTCAAGAAAAGCGTCCGGATGGAGAACTAGGGGTATTCTTTTTGTGGCGCGGTTCAGAAATTCTACTAAAGCTCCAAAATGGTCGAAATGACCATGGCTTAGAACCACCGACTCAACTTTGCTCAAGTCTACATTTAAAACATCTGCGTTGTGAAAGAGACAGGTCGTTGACACACCCGCATCCATTAGTACTACGTGTTCCTCTGAGCCAGAGCAAACTTTGAGAAGACACGATAATCCATGTTCTGCTAAAGGTAGATTCGGAGGAAGAGTCCTTGGTCGCTTGACGACGTCTGTGTTCTGAAGTAAGAGGAAATCAGTGTAATTGTCTACCAAGACTGTAACTTCCAGTCTGTCTGCTTCTCGCAAATTCAGTTCACTCACCTAGCAGAACCCCTCGATAGATTAGTTGTATGCATGCTTGCATCGCTAGATTGTCAAAAGCAATATATCAGCTTTTCTAAGGTTGGTTCCATCCCATTCTTTTTTTCCAAAGCTTCTTACTACGCGCGCGCTTATTATCTAAGGATAAAACTTTACCTCCTTCCTTCCTTTACTGCCAACTCGCACGCGCTATCCGAAAGAGAGTCCCAATATTACGATTCAAACCGCACATTTATCTAGTTTCTTTGCCAGAAATGCTTCTTCTTGGCTTGTTCCTGCTGTTTGGACGCGATGGGTTCTTCGCGCTGTGTCGGTTCGTTTGCCTTTTCTTTCTTAACCTCGATTTCTTCACTGACCTCTTTGACGG
>Ga0208819_1000566_pt1 | contig 25583 bp, 27 predicted proteins | sample June2015DPH_11_1_3_FD_184707 | JGI IMG/M metagenome (GOLD analysis project Ga0208819, IMG submission 184707) | Peatland microbial communities from SPRUCE experiment site at the Marcell Experimental Forest, Minnesota, USA - June2015DPH_11_150... | ecosystem: Environmental > Terrestrial > Soil >...
CGGTTCATCCCGGCGCACTGAAACCGCGATATTTCGCCAACTGAGACTAGGTCCCTGCGTTTCGCCTGTTTAATGCTACGAATAGCGATTCGCTTGGCACTTTCGCAATCGTGAAGTTTGATCAATCAATTGCTTGGCAGTCATTTAACCGCCATGATAAGCTTACGCTCCGTTTAGGAGGTCTGTATGGCTGCCAATCCGCTGCCCACACCAACCCTGACGCTCGTCACTGAGAAAACGCCTACCGAAGCGACCGTTCGTTGCTCAGGCAGAATCACCATGGAAAACGCCGATCAGTTGCGCGACACCGCGCGCAAGCTCATCGCCGAGAGCAAGCGCCTCGTGCTCGACCTCAGCGATGTCACCTACCTTGACAGCTCCGGGCTGGGCATGATCGTCGGCGTGTACATCTCGGCCAAGAAGGCCAGGTGCCAGTTGAAGCTCATCAATCTCAGCCCGCGCGTGAAGGAGATCTTCACTCTCACACGGCTGGATGAGGCGCTGGCAGGCCACGAAGAGTATCTCGGAGTTACACCGGACTAGAAACGGCTCTGTGCACTCCGTTGCCCGCTGCGATGCCAACTGAACCAGGCAGCTTGGGGGGAGGACCGTCGGTTGGGGATTGTTGGATCCCGGTGTTGTCCACTCCCGCTGCTCCGCCGTTGGCTTTACAGCGTTCGTAGGCATAGGCCAGAACATCTTTCCGATACACCTTGTCGTACAGCGCATGGAAACGAGTGTTGGGCGATTCCTTCGCTTTTGCATGCAACGCCGTCTGCAACTTCTGAACACTGAATGGAGTTGTTAGGCTCATCGCCAATCCCTCGGTCCTTTGTCGCTTCTTGCGTTCGTCTTTAACTTAGTAGGGTCGAGGACTGGCGCCGCGCTCCGTAGACTCGGCCTATCTATTGCTCCCCGTTTCCTCTGGGAGTGCCTCACTAGCCGAATCGTAAGCCGGTTTCCAGTCCCCGCCTCATCAAACCCAGCGTGCAGCTTTCCCGCACTAGGCTTTCCTGTGTGCTTCTTGTCAAGGGTTATGTGGCTCATTCGAGCGGAGCAACTTTCAGCTGTGATCTCCATACACGACCCGGTAATCATTAAACAGTCCGAGAGTGTCGTAGATCCACTGCGTACTCCACCGCTTCCAGCCGAATCCCTTGCGCCCTCGCGCACGTAGCAAATGCCGCCGCACCTTCTTTTCCACCCAGAGTTTGATATAGGAAAAGCACCCGCTCGAGTTTCCTACGCGAAAGTAGTTCACCCAACCCCGCAGAATCGGATTGATGCGTCCGATCACGATCCGCGCGGGCTGGCTAACGGATTGCCGGAAGATTTCCTTAAGCTTCCGCAGGAGTGCCGTCCGCTTCTTCGGCTTGGGCACAAAATGAGGCCGCCACTTTCCCTGACGACTTCGGACGCGGCGATACTCAAACCCCAGAAAGCTGAAGCTTTCTCCCTTCGTTAGGTCTACTTTCCGGCTCTTCTCCTCGTTTATTTCAACTCTGAGTTGACCCAATTCCTCTCGCAGTCGTTTCTCCACCGCCCCGATTAGCCAGTCCTGCCGCGGATGAGAGCTAATCAATACCACCAGGTCATCCGCAAAGCGCGCGTATTGAACATTGGGGTATTGTCCCCGTCGCGTGGTCGCAATCGCCTTTTCCAGCATCCGGTCTACCTCGGTAAGGTAGAGGTTACTGAGCATTGGCGAAATTACCCCGCCCTGAGGAACTCCCTTCGCTCCGGTCGACTTCAGGATCATCTTCAAGAGTTTCATCACCGATGCATCTTGAACCCGCTGAGCCACTTTCTCGAGCAGCAATGAATGCTGCACATTATCGAAATAGGCTCGGAGATCCAAATCGATGATTCGTGTTAACCCTTGGACGATCGCCTGATCAACTCTGCTTACCGCTTCATGGGCCGACCGCTTCGGTCGATAGCCGTACGACCCCGGTTGGAAATCAGCTTCGAAGATCGGCTCCAGGATGAGCTTAAGCGCACCCTGAACCACCCGGTCGCGGATCGCGGGGATCGAAAGTACGCGGACTTTTGTGCCCCCGTCCTTCGGGATCTCCTTCTTCCGCACTGGCATGGGTTGATACGTGTTTTGGTCCAGTTCGTCCTGAATCTGTTTCAGAAAACCCTCCACTCCACTTTCTTCGACGGCATCAAACGTGACTCCATCGATCCCAGGTGCACCATTGTTGTTCTTGGCCATCTGGTAGGCTTCCTGGAGCGTTTCCATCTTGCAGACGTGAACGTACAGTCCCCAAAAGCGCCAAGTTGGTTCTGCCTTCGCCTTGACGTATATCCTCCTCCTCAGGTCTTGCAAACTGATAGGTGACTTTGTCATCTCACCTTGCCTCCCGTTGGTTGGAGTTCGTACACAACAGCAGGGCCTCTTCGCTCCACGGGCATTACCCCGCATCACCGCTACTGCTGGCCCCTCCGCCACCCTCTCGCCGTCCTCCGATTTCCTGGTGATCCCAGTTATACGGTCTTCTGCTCCGTGGATTTCTCCATGGGACGAGGAGGGTTTCTCCAGTTGCTCAATGTGTCCTTGTCATCGTGCTGTCGCTATCGCCCCGCCAGAGCGTCTCGTCGCATCGGTCAGTTTGCAACGGTCCATCTTGCCTTCACCCCCTCAGTGTGGGTTCGGCCTCTGGGGTTTAGGGTTTCGAGGTCACCTGTGCGTTCACTTTCGTTACAGCCCAATGACTCGCTCACCATCCCAAAAGGATGATTTTGTCGGACCGACTTCACGCGTTTCGTTTCCTCCACACATGCGGCCCTAGCTACAAGAGTTCTGACTCTTCCCTTGATGGGTCTACCTCCCATTGAACACATCTGCCTTTTTCTGGACATACACTAAGGCCCCTTCCCTCCACCGGCATTACCCGGCTTCATCGGTCGTACGAGCCTCTCCGCCACCCCATACGGCCCGGCCTGTCTCTCGCGAGTTGCCAGTTGATCGATACCACGATCACCGCTGGGGCTTCCCGTGTTGCGTCTGGTCTCCTATGCGTACATGCCATCGCCATTACCCCGGCAGGTCCAATGGAGCTTGTTCGCTCGTCTGTCTCCATTGCCAGCGGCCTTCCCCGTGTAACAGTAAGGTCGGCTCCTGCAATTATTTTTCCGGGGCCTGCTCAGCGTTCACTCACGTTACGGCCTGCACGCTCGCGGAGTCGCCATGCGACCCTTTACACCGAGAGCTCCGACAGCTTTGTTGCCTCCGCTGTCGCCTCGATTGCTACCGGGTGGAGCGAACCAGTTCCCGGGCGGGAGTTGCACCCGCTGTAGTCCAGCGCCTTTCACGGCGCACTGTTACGTCAATAGAGCAAGATTTCGTCGGGTTTTTCGGAGGGTTTAGTCGCAGCTCCCGCAAGAGCGGGAGCTGCGCTGCAAAAGCGGCCTGTTTTAAGCGTGGGGATCCGTGGCGCGGGGGCCGAAAGCGCTAGTGGCTACCGACAGTCTTCTGGAGCCAAGGAATCCATAGAATCCTGGCGGCGCTGAAGGTCGTGCATCCGTGCTCATCCGGACCCGCAGGACATCCCCAATAGTTCTCGGTCGCATCGATTGTGCCGGTGCACACCGTCGAACCGTCGAGTGCACAAACGTCCCCCACTCCAATGCCGCTTCCCAGCAAAGAGTTGAGATGCATATCCACTTCGGCAGGAGTATTGACCGCTATGTCGATATCCTCGTCGCTGATTACGTTCTGGGAAATGACGGTGCCACGAACTGGGGAACCACCATCGCCGCTATTGATGTTGATTCCCACACGCCCGGGAGTGGCGGTGTCGGCCTGATCTGCGAGATTACCGGCAATCGTATTAAGGATGATTTTGTTCCCACTCATGTCGTCGGCGGGAAGCCCAAACGCGGGTCCAACGTGCGTGTGCAGTGCGACGCCTCCCAGTCCATTATGTATGAGCTTGTTCCCAATGATCACGTTGTCTGACACGCGGCCGCGGCCCATGCCATCGGAAAACATGCCCGCCCCCGAACCACCAATTTTCACGCCGTTGTCGTTAGAAATGTTCTCCGCCACGGTATTGTGGTCCACCCCAAAGTGCGGACCGTAAGGTGGCGAGGTCTTGCCCGACGGCGGATGCGAGGCCAGCACAATGCCGCACTCCAAGGGGTTGTTCGTGATTGTATTGTGGATGAGCAGGTTGTCATGGCTTTCGGAGGTCTCGTCACTGATCAACACACCATCGGCGTTTCCGGTGATGAAGTTCCCAGAAACGATGGAGTTGGCTGTCCCGATCAAATGAACAGCGCCGCCGCAGTCCCCGGTTTCATCATCCTCATAAACGCCATCACCAGGCTGATTAGGGCAACCGGTTGCGGCTCCGGTGAACCCCAAGCCCGGTGTGGCATCGTTGTTAATCACGCTGTTGTCTTGGATGGTGACATCCGAAGCGCTCACCACCAAAACGCCCTCAAAGTCTGCGTTCTCTACCGTAAGTCCGGTAATGGTGACCTGCTTCAGGCCGGGATGGTCGAAACCATCCACGAAGATGCCATGAGCGAGACCGGTGGCATCAATAATCGAGGCGCTGGCACCCGCACCGATAATCGCCACTGGAAGACCAATATCCACTTCTTCGTTGTAGGTGCCCGCTTCAACCTGGATAAGATCGTTGGCAGAGGCATGGTTGACGGCGGTTTGGATGCTCTTGAAGCAGTTGTGGGAACCGGCCGGATTGACGCAAAGGGTTCCAGCCACGGCAGTCTGGCAGATGGCGACGAACACCACCGCAGAACAGAGAATTAGCATTCGGCTCAATCGTGTTGGTTGCATGGATGCTCTCCTCAAGTACAGCAATGATTCCGAGGTTTGCGAGCCGGGTACGCGCCGGTCGCGGGTTCGAGATGATAACGTTGGAAGTCTGGCAGGAACGCGGCGGATTGTGCCCGCGGGCCTCGCACACAGGCTAGTTGTAAAACCGCGCACGAAAGCCGAGCGGTTCTTCATGGACAACCTTAGGGAGCGGAATCGGACCAGAGGTGAAAGTGTCGGAATCCTAGCACTTCTAGGTTTTCAGATCAAGGGAGAATCCCGTCCCCAACACACAATAGGGACAACGGGGTTCCTGCGACCTTTTTCCTGTCAGAGTCAGACACTCCTGCACTCAGTTTGTGCGGCAGAAAAGAGACTACAGAAATCGAGGCTTCGCAGACTGTTCGATGACGAACGAATTCTCTTTTCTTACAGACTCTAACGAGCGCCAGCGAACAGGTACACGAATCCTGCCAGCGAAATGAAAATAAAAACGTACGGCCACAACTCAATGAGGCGATTCGGCACATTTAAAATCCTAGGCCAATAACCCTGATTCAAACCACTAGACGGAGCCGACAGATTACGTTGGTTTGGTGCGGAGTCGTTAGGCTTCATACGGAGGGACGACGTGTGAAACGGAGTGGCACTTGACGCAGAGGGGAAGTGGGATTTCCCAAGTCTGCCCCCTCAAAGAAGAATGTGCAATTACGATACTCCACGCTTGATGCGCAGTCAGGGCAAGCGTTCGCAGCCCAATGAGTGCTTGCAGTGTTTAGGAATTCGATTAATGCTTTGGAAACCAGATTGTCGCTCATCGGGCATCCTCTCCCAGACGCCTTGGTGGAGGGTCAGGAGTAGCGTAGCCGTTTGGTGAATTGAGGACTGTGCAATATTGATCAGATAGGGAATTCTTGTGCGCCCTTGGCGTACTGCGTAGTGCCACGTTCCTTGCGCCGCGATGGCAGATCGACGTCCGATTGACGATCAGGCCATTACACTTAAAACCCCTCGCACCCAAGCACGCTCGCTTCCGCGCCAACGCGCGAGCCCTACCAATGCGCGGGCGGGCCCGGCCTAAAACCGGCTGACTGTGGGGGTGCGGGGGGGTGTAGCCGAATTTTTCCCGAAGTATATAACCCCCTTTCTGGTTTGACCCTCTGAGCAGAAGTCCTTACACTTGAGAGTGTTCTCTGCCCGGCACACCACTTATCTCCTGTGGAGGGTTTCCTGAGTTTGCGATCGCGAGTTGCGATGTTCGCGGCCTTGATGGGGCTGCTGGGGTCATTCTGCGCGGGACAGGAGAAGCCGTCTCCGATCGCGCTTGATAGCAGCGAGACGCTTTTTGCGGTGCTCACTGCGCTCAACTCCTGTGGGTATGACCAGGACTTGACCATCTCGGACGCCACGCGGAGCAATGTGCGGGCCGAAGTGCAAAGAGTTTTGGCGGGCTCGGGGGAAGCAGAGGCTGCCCGCACCGCGCTGTGCGAGTTCTACCAGACCCACACACCGGATAGGAATACGAATCGCAGTTTGTCGCCCTACATCTCCCTGGCGTTGTACATGGATGGTCCGCCGCATTTTGCGCCGCGGATAAAAGAAGAAGACCTGCCGCCGGATGCGTATTCGATTGTGGCTTTCGGAACGGAACTAGAACACTTCTACGAGAAAGTGGGATTGCACTCCATATGGGAGCGGCATCGGAACGACTACAGGGCGATGATGAACCGTTATCACGAGCCGCTGGCCAAGATGGTGTTCGACACGGAAATCTATCTGAAGCAGCCATCGTCGCAGTACCTGGGGCGGAGGTTCACGATTTATCTGGATTTCATGGGTTCGCCGAATGAAACGGACGCGCGAAATTACGGAGCGGATTATTACGTGATTGTGTTCCCTGCTCCGAACACGCCTTCGGCAGCGGCGCCGAAGGCGGCGCTGAAGATGGACCAGATTCGCCATACGTTTTTGCACTATGAACTGGATCCGCTGGCGGATAAGCATTACACCGCTATTAAGCGGCTGGAGCCGCTGCTGCAATCGGTGAAGCGAGCTCCACTGGAAGAGAACTTCAAGACAGACATCTCGCTACTGGTAACGGAATGCCTGGTGCGCGCGATCGAGATCCGAACAACCGGGAGCAAGCAGGCTGCGGACGAGGCGCTGCGGGCGCAGGCAGTGGATGATGCGGTGAAGCAAGGTTACATTCTGACACGAACGTTCTACGACACGGTGGTGGCGTTTGAAAAAGATCCGGCGGGCATTCGCAACGCGTATGGCGATTTCCTCGTAAATATCGACGTAAAGAAAGAAGAAAAAGCCGCGGCCGAGGTTCAGTTTGCCAGCAAGACGTCGCCGGAGTTGGTGCAATTGTCGCGTCCTGAGGAGCGGCGGATGCTGTTCGCGGCTGAGAAGCGGCTGGCGGCGGGCGATCCCAAGGGAGCGCAGGAGCTGGCGCAGCAGGCGCTGGATAAAAAGATTGGAGACCAGGGACGGGCGCTATTCATTTTGGCGGAAGTGGCGGTGGCCAACAAGAATCGGGATGGGGCGCAGGACAATTTCCAGAAGGCGATTGAAGCGACGAGAGATCCCAAGGTGGTGGGATGGTCGCATGTGTATTTGGGCAGGATTCTGGATATGAAAGAGGATCGCGAGGCGGCTTTGCAGGAGTACCGGGCCGCGTTGAACTCGGCCGGGCAATTGCCTGAGATCAAGGCGGCGGCGGAACGAGGGCTGGAGCAGGCCTACGAGCCTCCGACCAAGCCGCAGTAGGAGTAGGAGTGAAGTTCGATAAGGAGCGGAGCCAAACGGGCGTTTATTGTACCGCAGAGAATGCGACGCTTCACGCTCCGGGATCCTTCGCCGCGCAAGAACGCTTGCTCAGAATCACAATCAAAGCATGGATCCGGCGGTTACAATGCGAAGGTTGTTAGAATCAGGAACGGATTGCAGCTGTGGAAGTCGAATGAAGGTATGGCGGTTTCAAGGAGAACGCATGAAGCGAACAGCAATCATCACCATTATTGCAGTGCTGGGAATTTCGGCCTGGAGTTTTGGCCAGACCAAACCCGCTACTCCGAGCACGACGTCCGGGCAAGCGGCAGGACAAACGGCGGCGCCCGCGGGAAAACGTCCACCACAAGCCAAGACACAACCGGAGTTCGAGGCGTATAAGACTGCCGCGGTGATAACCGATCCCGCCGCGCAAGAGAAAGCGGCAGACGATTTCGCGACGAAGTTTCCGGACAGCGAGTTGCGGGCGCTGCTCTACAAGCAGGTGATGCGCTCCTACCAGCAGATCAACAATGCCGACAAGATGCTGGCCATGTCGCGAAAAGTGTTGACCTTCGATCTGGACGATCCGGATTCGTTGCTGGGCGTAGCGCAAGTGCTGGCCGAGCGCACGCGCGACACCGACCTGGATAAGGATCAGCGACTGGCGGAAGCCAGAAAAGATGCGGAGCGCGCGCTGGTCACGATAGACACTGACATTCCCACGGCGGGGCAACAGCAGGACAAAATCGATGCCTACAAGGGCTTTCTGCGGTCCGAGGCTTACGCGATTTTGGGGACACTGGATTTCAATGCAAAAGCGTGGGCGGCAGCGGAAGAAAATTTGAAGAAGTCGATCGATGTGTTCCCGCAGCAGCCGGATCCGATCGCGGTCTTCCGTCTGTCGGTGGCTCTGGATATGCAGAATAAATATCCAGACGCGCTGAAGTATGCCAACCAGGCGGTGGATTTGACGAAGGCAGGAACGAATGCCGGAGATGCGGCCCGCAAGGAGAAGGATCGTCTGGTGCAGTTGATCGGGGGCATAAGCGAGCCACCCGCGAAGTGATGCGGGCGTAAGCACCGGTCGGCTCAGCGCTAGCAGCCATCTTGTAATCGATAGCAAGAATAGGCCCTAAGGGGGCTAAAGCCACATCTGTTGTTGGCTCTGGGCGGCACGGCTAAAGCCGTGCTCTTCCTAAAACGATTTGGTGAGGGATCTCGTAGCAGTTTCATCATGAAGGAACGGGAAATCACTGCGCTGGAAACGGCGTTGGGCTACCATTTCCACCGCCGCGGCGTGATCGAGCAGGCGATTACGCACAGTTCGCAGGCGCGCGAGCAAGAGTCGCAGCAGGCGGGCGATAATAAATATAGCGTCAACGATAACGAGCAGCTGGAGTTTCTGGGCGACGCGATTCTGGCGCTGGTCACCAGCGAAGCGTTGTTTCATCGCTTTCCGCAGTTTCGCGAGGGCGAACTTTCCAAGCTGCGTGCCCATGTGGTGAGTGAGCGGCACTTGATCCGAGTGGCGCAACAACTTGAGCTGGGACACTATTTACGCCTGGGACGGGGCGAAGAGAAGAGCGGCGGGCGGAGCAAGACGGCGCTGCTGGTGGACGCGCTGGAGGCCATCCTGGCGGCGATCTATTTGGATGGCGGAATGGAGCCGACCCGCGAATTTATTCTGCGGGAGATCCTGGCGCCCGAGCTGGAGCGGATGGAACGCGAGGGCGGTGCGCTGCCGATGACCGACTTTAAGTCGGCCCTGCAGGAAACTCTGCAAGGATTGGGAATGGCACAGCCTTCTTATGTTCTGGTAGAAGAGGCCGGGCCGGAACACAGAAAGACATTTACCGTAGAAGTCCGTCTGGACGGGAAAAAGAGTGAAGGCCGGGCGGAATTTGTGGGACGTGCGCAGGGTTCCACCAAGAAGGCGGCGGAGCAGGACGCAGCGCGGCAGTTGTTATCCTACCTTGCATCGCGGCCGCCGTCTGCGGGAAACAGGCTGCAGCGGACATCGCGCTCTCCGGACAAGTAGGCTGGCGGGACAAGTGGAGTGAATGAATTCTTCAGAAGAACATTTTCCGGAAGAGCGTTTCTCAGAAGATCGCAGAACTGCAGGGACAATGGGCGCGGGCGTAACCGGGTCGGTACAGTCTCTGCTGGGAACGGTAGTGATCGCGGTATTCGTGATCACGTTTATCGTGCAGGCGTTTCAGATCCCCTCTCCGTCGATGGAGAATACGCTCCTGGTGGGCGATTATCTGCTGGTCAACAAGCTGTGCTATGGAGGAGGTGGATTGGGCAACTATGTGATGCCCTACCGCCGGATACGGCGGGGCGACATTGTGGTCTTTCATTATCCTGTGAATCCCGCGCAGCACTTTGTGAAGCGGGTGATTGGAATACCTGGGGACCGAGTGCGGCTGATCAACAAGCAGGTGTTTGTGAATGGAGTGCCGTTGAAGGAGCCTTACGCAAACTTCACCCGCCCGGCGAATGACGTGTTCCGGGATAGTTTTCCGCGGCTGGATGTGGCGCCGGGCGAAACGCCGGAGTGGTGGGTGCAGTTGCGCAAACTGGTGGAGGACGGACGGCTCATTGTTCCCCAGGGAAATTACTTTGTGATGGGAGACAATCGGGACGATAGTTACGACAGCCGCTACTGGGGGTTCGTGCCGCAAGCTAACATTATTGGGCGGCCGCTGTTGATTTACTGGTCGGTGCAAGAGGGAGACAGCGAAGTTACGGCCCCCAATTCGGTGGCTGGCAAAGTGGCGCACTTTGCCTACGCGTTGACGCACATTTTTCAGATCACGCGCTGGAACCGGACGCTGCGCCTGGTGAATTAGACTTTCCGCGGCTAAGATAGACCGTGCAGCCTTCAATTAAGACAGGACGGATGGATCACGGTGGCGAAGAAAGATAGCCAAGCAAAGAACGACATCGAAGAAAAACCGCGCGAGACTACGGTGGAGTTTCTTTCTTCGCTGGCCGCAGTGCTGGTGACGGGGTTGTTCATTATCACATTTGTGGTGCAGGCGTTTGAGATCCCCTCCAGTTCGATGGAGAACACGCTGCTGATCGGGGATCACGTGTTTGTGAACCGTATTCAATTCGCACCGAAGACTTCCTGGGTGGGACCGCTGCTTCCCTATCGTCAAGTGAGGCGCGGCGATATTGTGGTATTTCTGGCTCCGTGCGAGCCGGGATTGTACGTGGTCAAGCGAATCATGGGCGTGCCCGGCGACCACATTCACCTGCGCAATGGCGTAGTGTACCGGAATGGCGAGGAGTTGAAAGAACCTTACGTGATCCACTCGCAGGATGCCGCGTCGTTTCCGAATCCCTATCGCGACAATTTTCCCGCCGTGCCACCCTCGGAGAGCTATAACGTCTATCCGTGCTGGGAGCCGGAATTGCCGATGCACATCCAGGGGGACGATCTGGTGGTGCCGCCGGGTCATTACTTCGGCATGGGCGACAATCGCGACGTGAGCCTGGACAGCCGCTACTGGGGCTTCATTCCGCAGGAAAATATCATTGGGCGTCCCATGTTCATCTACTGGTCGTTCGAGACACCGGGCGACCAGTACCGCAAGACTGACATGGGGGACCGCATTGGTTTCCTGGCGCACGTGGTGTTGCACTTCTTTGATGAGACGCGGTGGCGGCGAACATTGCGAGTGGTGCGGTGAAGTCCTTCTCTTCCAAGCGGCGCGTTGCGGCCGCGGCCGTGGTGATTCTGCTGGTTCTGTTCCTCGTGCGTCCGGGTGTTTCGCGTCTGAAGGCGCGCATTGCGAATTCCATTAGCCAGGCGGTGGCGCGTCCGGTGGAGATTGGTTCGGTGCATCTTCGGTTCCTGCCGCAGCCCGGGTTCGATCTGGAAAATCTGGTGATCCACGAAGACCCCGCATTTGGTGCAGAGCCCATGCTGCGCGCGCCGGAGGTTACAGCGCTGGTTCGGTTGACGTCGTTGATGCGCGGACGGCTGGATATCTCGCGTCTGGAACTGACGGAACCCAGTTTGAATCTGGTGCGACGAGAAGACGGGAGCTGGAACTGGGAGGCTTTGCTCGAACGCACGGCGCGCACGCCGCTGGCGCCCACGGCGAAATCGAAGCGCGAATCGCGTCCGGGTTTCCCCTACATTGAGGCGAGTTCGGGCCGCATCAATTTCAAGGCGGGGCCAGAAAAAAAGCCATACGCCTTGCTGAATGCCGACTTTGGGTTGTGGCAGGAATCAGAAAATGCCTGGGGCGTGCGGTTGAAAGCGGAGCCGCTGCGCACCGATATGGGCTTGAGTGACACTGGTGTGGTGCGAATGAATGGAACGTGGCAGCGGGCCGGAAGCCTGCGCGAAACGCCGCTGCAGTTCAGTTTGGAATGGCAGCACGCGCAACTGGGGCAATTGAGCAAACTAGTATCAGGCAACGATAAGAGGTGGCGGGGCGACGTGCAGGTGGAGGCAGTTCTGAGCGGAACTCCTGCGGCGATGCAAGTGGCGGCGGATGCATCGATCCAGGACTTTCACCGTTATGACATTTCAGCCACGGAGGGACTGGCGCTGGAGGCGCACTGCGATGGCAAGTACAGTTCGACAGAAGAAATGGTGCGCGAAATCTTCTGCAGTGGGCCTGTGGGCAATGGCATGGTCACGCTGCACGGCGATGCGGGCGGGCCAGGAGTGCACAAACTGGATTTGTCATTGAACGTGGAGAACGTGCCTGTGAGTGCGGTGGCACAACTGGCTCGCCGCGCCAAGAAAGATTTGCCGGCGGATCTTGCAGCCACGGGTAGTGTGCAAGGCAACTTCGGCGTGAAAGAAGATGGGGCATCCCCGCGCGGACCGGAGTTTCGGGGCCGTGGTGAGATCAGCGATCTGCGCTTGCAGTCGTCGAGTACGAAAGCGGAATTGGCTGTGGGGAGCATACGGTTTGGACTGAGCTCGGATGGCGGCAGCTTTATCGGTTCATCGAGCGGTAAAACTTTCCGCCAGTTGCCTGCCGAGATTTTGCCGGCACCCAACGAACTGCATATCGAGTACGGTCCTTTCCCGGTGGCGCTGGGGCGGCCTGTGCCAGCGCAGGCGCGAGGTTGGGTAGGGCGATCGGGTTACGCGATGGTGGTGCGCGGAGATGGAGAAGTGTCGCACATGTTGCGAATGGCCAGCCTGCTCGGCTTACGGGCGGTGAAGGCGAGCGCGGAGGGCATCTCCCAGATCGATTTGCAGATCGCCGGATCTTGGGCAGGAAACGGGTTTGGAAGTCCTTCTGGTTTTCCTTTGCCGAAAGTTACGGGAACAGTGCAACTGCATAACATCCGCGCGACGGCGCGAGGAGTGAATGGACCGATTGAGATATCCTCGGCGGAACTAAGGCTTCTGCCCGATGAAGCGCGAGTGGAAAACTTGAGCGCACGGGCCGCCGATGCGCACTGGACGGGCTCTGTGGCGTTGCCGCGCGGATGTGGAGTGCCGGGGGCGTGCCTTGTCCGTTTCAATTTGAACACCGACCAGATTGCGGTGAGCGGCCTGTATGAGTGGCTGGGTCCGCATCCGAACCAGCGCCGCTGGTACCAGGTATTAAGTTCGACCGAGCCCAGAGCACCATCGTTTCTGCAAAACTTGCGGGCATCGGGAAAAGTGAATGTGGGTCGCTTACGGATTCACAATGTGGTCGCGGAGCGGGTTTCCGCATCGCTTGGGCTGGAACGAGGGAGGATGAAGGTCTCTGAACTTCGCGCCGAATTGCTGGGCGGAAAGCATTGGGGCGATTGGCAAGCGGACTTCACCGCGGCATCGCCGGTCTACAGCGGTTCTGGAACTGTGACGGGAATTTCGCTGGAGCAGATGGCCAGCGCAATGCATGATCCCTGGATTTCGGGAACTGGTGAGGGCACTTATCAGTTCAGGGCATCGGGAACGGATTCCGCGGCGTTCTGGCAATCGGCTGAGGGCGGACTTCGTTTCGATCTGCGGGATGGAGTGCTATCGCACATTTCGCTGGCGAACGATGGAGGAACGCTGCAAATCGCACGCTGGCAGGGTCGTGCCCACTTGCATGACGGGAAGATTGAAATCGAGAAGGGTACGCTGGTTTCTCCCGGTGGAGCATATGAGATCAGCGGCACGGCGTCGTTGGGGCAAGTGCTGGACTTCAAAGTTGGGACACAAGCGAAAGCGGCCGGCGCGGGTTCGCTGGTGTATAGCATCACGGGGACTGTGGCAGAACCGCGCGTAACGTTGACTCCGACGCCGGAGACGCAGGCGCGATTGAAGCCGTAAGCAGCACTACTTTACGTATCCGGCGCCACGCAGAACTTTTCCCGGCAAGGCTCCCGTCATCTTTGACTGATCGAGTACGGGCACGCCATTCACCAGGACATAGTCCATTCCTTCGGAAAGCTGATTGGGATTGTCGAACGTAGCGAGATCGCGCACGGTCGCGGGATCAAAGATGACGACGTCGGCCCACAGGCCGGCCTTGAGAACACCGCGGTCGGTAAGGCGCAGACGCTGGGCTGGCAGAGCAGACATTTTGCGGATGGCGTCTTCCAGCGTCAAAGCTTTTTCTTCACGAACGTATTTTCGCAGGATGCGCGGAAAAGTTCCGTAGGCCCGGGGATGAGGATGCTCCTGGCCCAGGAGGCCTTCGGGCGAAGTTCCGGAAGAATCGTTGTCGATGGCGACCCAAGGCTGCTGCAGCGCGAGCGTGACATCGGGTTGGGACATGCCGAAGACGGCGACACCAGTGTTGGGATCTTCGATCAGAAAATCAAAGAGCGCATCCATCGGATCTTTATTCCACAGCTTGGCGATCTCGGAGAGGCGCTTGCCCTGCAAGGGTAGCATCTTCGGATTCTGCACCACGCCGATCATGATGGCGTCGGGCCCGGGAATTTCCTGCCACTCGTTGTCCCAATCTTTGGATGGTGTGAGCATGTCTTTGCGGATGCGCTCGCGAGTGGCGGAATCTTTGAGGCGCTCGACGAGTTTTGCCATTCCGCCATCGTGCGCCCACGGTGGAATAAATGCGGAGAAATCGTTGAACCATGCCGTGTAAGCATAAGTATCGGCAGTGACGTCGGAGCCGGCGGCGCGTGCGGCGTTGATCTTGGCGACGACTTCCGGCATGCGTCCCCAGTTATTTTTGCCGGCAACTTTGATGTGCCAGATTTCCACGGGGACGTGGGCTTCGCGGCCGATGCGCAGGGCTTCGTCGATGGCTTCGAGGACGGAGTCGCTTTCGTTGCGCATGTGCGTGGAATAGATACCGCCGAATTTGCCGCCTTCCGCGGCGAGTGCAATCAGTTCGTCCGTTTTGGCGTACGGTGCGGGAGCGTATTCGAGGGCGGTGGAAACACCGACCGTTCCGTCTTGCATGGCTTCGCGGACAAGAGTTTTCATCTGTTCAAGCTGCTCCGCGGTGGGTTGCTTGTTGTCGTCGCCGAGAACCATGCGGCGGATTTGCGTGGCGCCCACATAGCTGGCCAGGTTGATGCCCATGCCTTGCTTTTCCAGTCGCGCGAAATACTGGCGGAAGGCTCGCCAATCGGGAGTGATGTGGTAATGCTCGTATCCGTCGTGATCGGCCTGAATGACGGCATCGTCGAGCGGGGCGATGGAGCCGCCTTCGCCGGTGATTTCCGTCGTGATGCCCTGGTAGATTTTTGAGGGCAGGCGCGGATCGACCAAGATGGTGAGTTCGGACTGGCCGAGCATGTCGATGAAGCCGGGAGCGACGACCTTGCCCGCGGCATCGATGGTGCGCTTGCGGGGAGCGGCAGCGAGATTGCCGATGGCCGCGATTTTTCCATCGCGGATGCCGAGGTCGCCGGAATACCAGGGAGAGCCGGTGCCGTCGATGATGTGGCCGTTGGTGATGATGAGATCAAAGGCGGTGGGCGTTTGCGCGATTACCTGCCACGCAGTTGCGAGCATGACTAGCAAGACCAGCCTACAAGGGAGTCCGAGTTTAGCTTGCATCGATTTGGCCTCTCTTAAAACAGCACAGGTTTTTCTCTGTCATGGAGAATGCGGAGAATATTAACCCTGCACGGCATCAACTTTCCGCCGGTGCGAGATTGCGCCTAGAACAATCCAAATCCCGAGCGCCAGCCATTCGTGAACTGTGAAGTGGCCGGGGACGGCTGGAATAATCTTCATCAGAAACATCGCGATGGCGACGAGCAAGCCTAAGCCAGCGACGATCCATTCGATTGCGGAAAGAGCGAGCTGGCCGGGCAGTGTTCGCGCGCGTCTCATAAAAAGGTAAGCGGCACAGGTTGCTGCCCATCCTATCGCACAAGCAACGGAGCCGACTTCGGTAATCGGCACCAGGATTGCATCGCCCAGAAGCATACACGCGGCTGTGGCTAGCCCGATGCAAAGAACGGCTGCTGACGGCGTCTGGTGCCGAGGGTGGATAGTGCCGGCGCGTGCATCGACGAGGCCGCGACGTCCCAGAGCAAACAGAAGCCGGCTGGCGGCTACGAAATTTCCATTGAAGCATTTGAACAGCGACAGTAGCGCGGCCGCAAGGATAACGTTGACGATCCAGCGCGAGCGTACCGCGCGCTGGAAGGCAACCGCTGTCATGAACTTTTCTCCGGTCAGGTCGTGCCAGGGAGCCACGAATGCTACGGCAGCGATGACGATTGTGTAAAAGAGGATGCCGACCAGGATGGCCATCCAGATGGCTTTGAGAAAGCTTTGGCTGCGAAACTCGGGAGTCGATTCTTCCGCAGCCTTGCTCACGGATTCGAAACCGGTCATGAAATACGGGACGATCTGAATCATGAGCAGGAACGAAACCAGTGGCGCGTGGGTAAAGAGCGGAGGAAAGTTGCGCGGCGATCCTTTGCTGGCGCCGAGCGCTACGAAAACGATAAACAGCGCCAACGTGCCGAAGGCAGTCCAGTTCTGGAAGGTCGCGCTGAGGCGGATGCCGCGGTAGTTCAGCGTGGTGAGCAGCGCCGTGAGCCCGAGACCGATGACGAGATGCGGAAGATAGACGGGGCGTCCGGCGATACGGTAGATTTCCAGCGAATCGAGCGACGGGACGATATAGCCAGCGATGCGGCCCACTGCGACGGCCTCCCAAGGACAGACGATGAAGTAGGCCAGCATCATCATCCATCCGGCGGAGAAGCTGACGGGGCGGGAAAAAGCCGCCGCAGTGTAGGCGATTTCGCCAGCGGCATCGGGCATGGCAGCCACCAGCCTGCCGTAGACCCAGCCGATTGGGAACAGCAGCGCTCCGCCGATGGCGAAGCCCAGCAGCGCGCCCAACGCGCCGCCGCGCAGCAGCCAGTCGTCCATAACAACTAGCCAGCCGACACCCACCATGGTGCCCCAGGCCAGCGTGAAGTAATCGGTAAGGCGAAGTTTGCGGGCAAGATGTGACATGCGGACGAGTTCGATCCGGCGAGCGGAGTGGAGCGCGAATTATAAAGCATGGGGAGCGGCGAAGGTCTGCGGGAGCGCGTCCACTAGGCTTGTCTTGCAACTTCGCGCCCGAAAACCGCGCGCTGCATGGTAGTATCGACAACTCTATTCAGTCGTTGATTGCAAAGGGATTAAAGGGTGGTCACAGTACGTTGGTCACAATAATCGTTGATTCTCCAAGAACGCAGTATTTGAGGAGAATGAAGCGAATGAAGTCGAAAGCAGTTATCGTCAAGCTGTTCACCCGTCCCACGATCAAAGGCAAACGCACTTGGGAAGTAGTCAACCTCAAGGATGAGTATCCGGAAGACACGGTATTTTACCTGCGGTGGCTGCCTCGGGGTGCCAAAAACTACTCCGTGAAGGCTCTTCCTGTGAACACAAGCTTGCACGATGCGCAGGTCAAATGTGTTTCCTTTAGTCCGCAACCTGTCGTAGCAAAGCCGACATCTGCGAACAAATCCCAAACTTTAGCGGAATTGCGGAAAGCAGTCAGGTCTTGGCTATCACATCTAAATCCCCTAACCATTCACCAATCACTTTACTGCCTCGGCTGTCGGTGCGACCACCCAGACGTACTCAAGGACTTGCGATCCATTGTTCGTGACGTTGTGCCTCGTCGCTGGCGGAATGTAGGCGAGCATCTTTTCCGCGAGCGGCACGTCGGGGTGCCCCTCGATATTCGCCACGCCGCTCCCATGCAGGATTACCAGAGCTTCCTCATTTGCGGAGGTCGAGTGCCAGCCCACGCTCTCGCCCGGCTTGAGCTTCACTGAACCGCCCCTCATCCCACTTGTCTGCGGTGCGCCTTTTAGCAGTGGGCAGTCGCCCCCGGCACAGTCCAAGGCAAACGTCATCGGCTCACGCTTCGTCCGCTCCTGTGCCGAGATGACGCCGAACGCCACGGCAACACAGATCACTGCCAATACCAGATTGACCTTCGTCATGGTTATGTCTCCTCAACTGGCCAACAGTCTCCAGCCGACTGGCGCAATTTCGCCGCCAGCTTCTCGCGAATCCGCAGAGGGATTGCCAGTTCATGTCCCATCGTGAAGGTCACGTACTCGAACACCCAGCCCTTGTTCCTTCGCACCTTGATTTCGCTCCATGGAACAAGGAGTGGAGGGTGCATAAACCGAAAAAGGAACATGCTGGCCAAATACAAACCCTGCTGACTGACTCCCATCGTCAACACGTTGTTGTAGTTCGCCAACCACCGCATCCGTCCGCTCTGCCCTCCCCATTTCGCTCCGTTGAACGGAACTCGTATGCGATAGCATTTCGACAACGAGAACCAGCCGCCAACGAAGCTGATTATCGCGCCTACCAACATCCACAATAAAAGGAAGTAGATCGGGAAGATCACCGCAAACACGGAGGGATGCTGGTCAATCCAGTGTTGGAGATTCATGCAGGTCAGTTAATGCAGCGCGGTTCTATGCCGCCTTCTTCTTCTGCTGCGACTTCACCTTGGCCCATCTCGCACGCTGTGCGGCTGCGATTTTCCTGCGGATTGCTACAGAGATGGTTCGCTTGGGTCCCTTAGACGGACCACTCTCCTTCGCCCATCGCGCCCTTTGCGCCCGCGCCATTTTCCGGCGCGAAGCTGCCGATATTGTTCGCTTCGGTTGGTTCGCGTTGCTGTGATTACTCCCGCCGTTCAACTTGCCAAGCACCGAAAGAGCCGCATCAACATGTCGAAGCTGATTTGCCAGATTCGTTCTCTCTACCCTTAACTCCGACACTATGGATGCCAGCCCCTTTAGATTTGCCATGAATTCTCCCTCGGCAAGGAATTGTAAACCACATATCCAAAAAAGAGGTGGTGTGTGTTAGACGACAACAGCAGGACGAATGCGATGGAGAGTGGGTCGGGCGGTCATCTGGCCTTCGACGCAGAAGTATAAACCTAGCTGTAGCGCGGCTCATCACCGTGGCACGAGGAGAATGACATCCTCCGGTGTAATCCTCGGCGATCTAAGGGCAAGCTTCGTTGTTAACCGTATAGACGCGGCTTGCCTTGTCTTATGTGTGAACTCGCCGCTAGTTGCCGCCCTCGCCCATTCTTCAATGCCGAGGCCCAAAGTGATAGCTGGCTTCAGTGGTCGCAACTCACCTTGGCGCGAAAGATTGCGGCGATCACTCTAATCCTCTGGAAGAAAGGAGCACATTTCGACGCTGAACAATTGAAACCACAAGCAGTTTGAGCGTCTCGGACCAAGAGTCCGTTCCATCCCTTGGGATCATCCTTGGCGGTGGCCAGTCGGGTTCTTGTTGAGACGCTCGGGTCGAGGGAGAGTATCCATCAAAAGCTTAGGCTTTGTGCGCCCAAGCGTGCACCAAGTCTCAGGGTATACCCTATGCCCCCTCGCATGACCCAAGAAAGCTATAGGCCACGAGTCTCAGGGTTGAAAATCCCCCGCGCTCATGCTGCAGTGCCCAGCGGTTCGACCCGATAGCCGAGGTTTCGGAGTTCCCGGATCATCCTACTAGCGCGCATTATTCATATATTTGAAGACAACAAAAGCCTCCTCTGTTACAAACATGTTGTCGAGACAATGTTTGCAGCAACAAAAGAGGCTTCTGAATGTCTGACGATAGCACAACACAGCGTTTGTTGTTCCCAGGAATTTTTCGCAAGCCTGTAGTGGCCCAGTTCGATCAGCGAGAGGGGGAGTTCCGACGGCGGAGCCCTGCTGCTGAAGGCCGGCGATCGGCACTATGGGTTAGTGGCTGGACTGAGCTCCTGCCTTCGAGACGAGCGGCAAGCCGGCAAGGTGGATCATTCGTTACGCGAGTTGGTGGCGCAGCGCGTGTTCTCGATCGCCTGCGGCTACCCGGACGCCAACGACTCGGCTCGCCTGTCCGAGGATCCGATTCACAAACTGCTTCTGGAGCGCGATCCCATCGAGGGTCGCGACCTGGCTTCGCAGCCGACGCTATCCCGTTTCGAGAACGGGGTTGGGGTCAAGGAACTCTATCGCTTGGGCGAGTTTCTGGCCGAGAGTGTGATCCGGCGTCACACCAAAAACCTTGGCCTGCGCCCAAGCGAGCTTATTAAGTTCAGCCGACACGGCTTGATCCTTCGTGTCAAGGGTATAGACCTTATCGCCGACCACTAGTGCATAATTAACGCCTTTTTGCACGCAGGCACGAACGCAGTCTGCGGGGGCGATATTCCCCTCAGAGTGCTTGGCACCGCACATGGCATCGCTAACTTTTCCGGTAAAGGTTTGGGTACCGCCCGCAGCCACTTTCGGCACGACTGCCAATCCCATACACAGCACCGCAGTCGCCATCCAGACTTGCAACATCCGCAAGCGAGACATGGCTACGTGATTGTTCCGCGTGCTAATGGGATAGCAGCGCATCATCCGGGCATCGTAGGGTTTCAATAGTTCGGAAGCCGCACCACACCCTGTAGACTTGAGAGACAATCTGCTCCTCTAAAGCAGGGACGCTCTTGACTATTTTTCCGCATGCAACTGCTGGGCGAGGTAGTTGGCAATGCCCAGTTCCTTGATGGAATGAAGCTGAGCGTCCAAAAAGTCCGCATGCCCTTCTTCGTCCTTGAGCATGCGCTGAAATAAGTCGCCTGATCCGTTGTCCCCAGCTTCGGCACAGATTTTCATAGCGGAGTTGTACTGGCGCACGGCATCTTCTTCGTCCTTGAAGTCGCCTTCGAGTTGCTGTTGCACGTTAGCGCCAATCTTGGGAGTCAGAGCGACATCCACCTTGGGTGGGGCATCCAAGAACACGATGCGTTCGATGAGACCTTCGGCGTGACCCATTTCCTCGATTGCACGCCTCTTCAGATAGTCGCCTATCCGCACGTATCCCCAGTTTTGGCAGGTCTCTGATTGAACCATGTACTGAACGATTGCGGTCAATTCAGAAGCGAGAGCCGCGTTCAATTGCTCGATCACCTTTTTGTTGCCGTGCATAGTTTTGCCCTCCGTCGTCCCCATTTTGCGACCTTGGACAGCAGGGACGATGTGATCGAGAGCACAGGGACGTGGGAAGCCGGCATCAGGTCGCGCTTATGACAGTCAAGGGCACAAGCGTGTTGAGCAGGGCATGCCGGAGCAGGCATAAGCCTGCGCGTCAGCGAGGAATGCACCTTCCTTGGCGTTAGACTACTCAGCATGGCCACAAGAGATGAACTCCACTCCCTTCTCGATCAGCTTCCAGAAGACAAGCTTCGAGACGCCCGCCCATTCCTCACTGGCTTACTGAAACCGCGCCCTGCATCGCCGAAAATCGACCGCGCTCGGAAGTTGACTCAGCAGTACAAGAATATGGTCGAGCAGCGGTTTCGTGAAACTCGAAAGCCGGGGACGATTTCAGCACTCGTCGGCGGGGGCAGCGTATTTCCAAGGGAAGGCCAAATGAACGGCAACCACAGTTTTCACTACTGGGACGACAAAGCGTTGGTTCATCAAACTCTGCGGATTTTCGGAGGACAAGAATTGGAGATCATGGAACGCACGTGGCGTTCGGAAGATGGTGCCACTTTGGTTTACGAACAGGAGCTATCCAGCGGCGGCTTGACAAAAAGACACGAGGAACGATTTCCATTTCGCGATGCATCAGAACCGAAAGCGCAGCCCTGAAATGCAGAAGGTCTTTCTGCCAACGCTGATATCACCGAGTTACTGGACGAGCCTTCAAAGCACTGAGGTCTGCCTCCAAATACGACAGCACGTCCGGCAAACCTCCATAATGCAAGAGGCGAATGCGCCCGTTTTCATCAACAATCTAAGTTTGCTGAACGCCATTAGCCCCGAACTTCGCCACATCCCCATCAGTAGCCAATATGATCTGCTCCGAAATGCCCTGTGAACGGAACAGCTTCCTGATCTCTGGTACTTTCGAATCCCTCGCCACCAACAACACCTTGACCTCGGGATGGACCTGCTGGAATTTCACGAAGCCACCAAGTTCAGAAACACACGGCCCGTACCAAGTAGACCAGATATCCAACACGACGTTCTTACCACGCAGTGAGGAAGCCGTAATCTTTTCCCCTGTCGCACTACGGTTCAGCTTCATCCAGTGCGCGAGCAGATCGTTCGAAAAAATCTTCGGCTCTCGTCCACTGCTGCAATTGCAAGAATGCCCTGCCACGCCAGAGATTCAGGGTGGCTCGATCTTCATCCGGATTGTCGTCCAGAACTGCGACGAATCCTGACGATTCACCATCAGCCGTAAGGTTCCCTTCGGCTTTGTCCAGCAGCGTCAATGCCTCATCCAACTTGGTTTTGTGTCGAATGTAGATGGAGGCCATTGTCGCGTATAGGTCTGCTTCGTAAGGCACTCGGGCGGCAAGGTCGCGAAAAGCCGCTTCAGCCCCGTCGATATCTCCCGCATCGCCGAGGGCGTCCAGCCGTTCTTTGCGAATCTCGTTACTATAAGCATGGTCATTCGGATAATTGGTTAGCCAGTCTCCCAATGCCTTCGCTCGTTCCTCAGGAATCTCAACCGCCTCTGCACGTTCTCTGTCGAATTCACATCGCACGGAGGGCATTCCCGGTACAGCCACCCGATCCGAAATATCGACTGCGTGCTCCACTAACTCTGACGGGAATGCGTCTTCGAAGCCAACGAGGAACATAGCAGTTTGTCGCAAGTAATCCGGGTCTGCCGCGTGTAGAGCCAGTCCCTCCCGGATTTCTTTGGCGAGTTCTTGGTGCTCACGCTGGTACTCGCTCTGTCGCCGGAACTTGTAAACCCATTCGTCATACAGGAGAATCCCGTGTGCGCCACCCTCACTCCCTTCAACGATGGATATTGCTCGGTCGTAGTCAGCGGTACGCTTGATGTCATCGCTGAAAATTGACCCTGCGTAGCCCTCTGCTTGATAGCGAATCCCTTGGCTAAGCTTTTTTCCGTTGTCATCGCAAAAGACTACCTCCCAGTAACGCCCACGATTATCGTCCCGCTGCCCAGTGAGTTCGTCGCGAACGTACCAAATGGCGTATACCCACTGAGAGGCGAGCGGGACACTGGCTTGCCAGCTACCATCATCCCTGCGCTGGAAAGGAGCGGTTCGGTCGTTGTCGCGCCAGCTACGACCATTGAAGACTAGGCGCAGCGTAAGCGATTGAGGGTTCTTTATTGCACCGAGATTTGCGGAAAGATAGACGATTTGCAAATTCTTCGTGAACTGTTGACCACCGCCCACGGGACAGGCAGGTACCACAGCATGTCGGGATGCGGAACATCGGAGCTTGCGCTCGCTTGGGTGGCCGATTGCGAAACCGCCTGTAGGGGAGCTACGAGCGCGATGAGGGAAAACCAGAGGGCAAACCGAGACTTGGTCATAACATTACCCCCATTGTTCGAAATGCTACCACGGTGATCTCAGAAGAGCGTGGAGCGGCGATATCCTAATCACCCACCCTCTGAGATTAGATGCCTTCACAAACGTGGGTGTCAGCTATCCGCAATTGAGGCGTTTTACGGGGACGGACAAACCCTAATTCAAGTTCTGCTCACTGGATCGTGCCGTCTTCACCCAGAGTGCTTCGGTTCTTTCCGATCACACGCACTTCCTTGCCACGCAGACCTGCATATTTGATCGCCATGCCGAGGAGCTTGTATTCGTCCTCTTGGTAGTCGGCGGCAAAGGCGTCTTGGTGAAGCAACACAAGTTCCGTGTCATCCGCGCACGCTTTCGCAAACTCTGGAAGTTTCCCTCTGATGGTAGCGATCAGGTTGGACTCTCGCTGCATGCGCTCGTCATTGGTCATCGTATTATGAGAATAGCCGATTCTGGATGGGAGCGAGTTCCACTGGCGTGGAACATTCTGCATCGTCATTCGCCACGCTGTTGATCCGAGTACCTACTGGATAGCACCGCATCAGCCGGGCATCGTAGGGCTTCAACAGGTCGGACGCCGCGCCGACATTATTCATTCCAGGATCGAGCCAGAGATCGTAACTGCCGGGATCGAGAATCACAGGCATTCGGTCGTGAACGGCTGAGGTCACCGCATTCGGCGTCGTGGTGAGGACTCGGTGTTTCAATGAACTTCAGCCTTCCAGCCTACGTTGCTGTCCCTCGATTCCCTCGCGGTGATGAGGTATGCGTGTACGACGGTCCACGGGCGTGGATCGCCTTTGCAGAGAAGAACCATGCCGGGCTTCGGTTTCAGGGCAGCGTCGAGCCACGTCAACGTGTGGGTGGTGTCAGTCCTTAGTTCAACTTGGATGATGTGCTCCATTACGCGCTCTCCTGCCGTGGAAGTCCCTCGCCGCTAAACAAGCTTATATGTCTATGGTTGCAGGTGACCCTTCAAGCTACGGTGACAGCAGCCACACAGGGTTGTGATTCCGCAGATAAGGTTCTAGCCAACAGTGCGCTCAGATAGGAGGCAGGGAAGAAACGAAAGCGCCCCCCCAAACTCTTCCGAGTCACAGGACGCTCAGTCAAACAGCCCCCTTGACCTCTGACTTTGGCAGAGGCGGGGTCGCGAGCATCTTACGAAGCAAGCCGTCGAACTTGTTCTTGTCTACAGTCACTTCGTCCATGTCAAACCTTCAATAGCAGGCTCAAGCATTTTTTGGGACGCATCCGCAAAAGAAACAGGCGTCCCGTCTTCCTCGTATAAACCCCCACCCGATTCGTTATACCTCATGTTCAGTGTTCCCGATGCAATGCGCTTATCCCCCGTAATCCTCCACGTAATCGTGGTTCTTCCGTCCCAAGTAACGTGCAAGAGAAATGCGGGTGAGTATTGCCGTACAACTTGAAACTCCATATCCCCGAGAGGAACGGGTTTTTGCAACCGTTCCTTAACGTCTGGAAAATGGGTGACGAAAAGTTCCACGTCTTTCTCTACCGCGCCAAGCAACGTCCCAAAAATGCTCGCCCCATTTGCTGCCAAGGTATCTTTAATGGTTTTCTGGCACTCTTCGTTCTTTTTCCTGCGCTCTTTTTCCGCTTTCAGCCTGCGGGCGGCGTCCTCAATCCAGTCGGGCATACAGGGCCTCCGCTGAATAGCACGATACCACGCGGAGGAAAGGTCGGTTTGTGGACTCACGGTGGGGGCGTGCAAAACTGGTCTCGCTGTTTCCGATCTTGCGTTAATCATCCGGGCAGCGGCAGTCGAATCCTTGGCCCATGACGGAATGAGGCCCCATCGCATCAGCGACAATTCCCGGACGGGTCCCTTGGGATTCTGGCGGATCACGGGCACGGGCTGGGTTGGCGCAATGTTGTACCGGGGAGCCCAGTCTTCCTCTCCTGAAACAGCGTCGAAGTGCTCCTCTATGATCTGCTTTCGTCTCGACAATCTGTAACGACCGCACATTAGGAGATTATGGCAGATCGGATGTGTGTTTCACATTGGAAACAGCCCAACCCAGTCGGAGTCCGCTTTTCTCAGGCTTTAGGAGGGGTGGAGACGACATCGATGGCGATGGCCCATGAGTTGCGGATAGCAACCGCAAGCAACGACAGCATACCGGCAGCCACCAAGGTGAGTCCGCGTTGGGGGTCGTGGAGTAACAGAACCCCGCCCAATACAAGTAGACTGTATGCCCCAAATGGAAAAATCGCGTAAGCAA